>TARA_R110000772_G_scaffold118789_2_pt1 | contig 63553 bp, 59 predicted proteins | sample TARA_R110000772 | Tara Oceans TARA_R110000772 (sample SAMEA4397948) | marine metagenome | biome: Polar Biome; feature: [SRF] surface water layer (ENVO:00010504); material: water (ENVO:00002006), including particulate matter (ENVO:01000060) such as... | depth 5 m | reverse complement strand
GCCACTATGCAATGGATTGTTGAGGGCTTAAAGCTACTTGAACATGCCGGCGACAGCGAGGCTATGGTCAAAGACGTGCCACTGGATCACGGCGTATTTTTAGTGCCTTCGTTTACCGGTTTAGGCGCCCCATACTGGGATGCCAATGCCCGTGGTGCTATTTTAGGTTTAACCCGTGATTCGGGCATTAGCACGATAGTAGCAGCGGCGCTGCAGTCTGTTGGCTATCAAACCAAAGATTTACAAAAAGCCATGGAAGGTGATGGCCTGCGTCCAAGTATTTTGCGCGTGGACGGTGGCATGGCAAAAAATAATTGGGCCATGCAGTTTTTAGCTAATATTTTAGGCGCAAGTGTGGAACGCCCAGCGCTAACAGAAACAACCTCTCTGGGTGTTGCCTATTTAGCGGGGCTGCAAACTGGGATTTATAAGTCAACGGAGCAATTAGCTACTATGTGGCAATGCGACCGTCGTTTTGAACCAACCATGAGCATAGATGAACGTAACGACTTATACGCAAAATGGCAGCACTGTATAGCACAAGTCACACTTTCAAATAACGCAACAAAAGACGACTGCTAATGCGATAGTGTTATTGGCTATTGATATGCCATCGCTTAAATTAATAAAGAGGTATTCAGTGAAATTACTCGATAATGAATATGATTTACTGGTTATTGGCGGTGGCGTTAATGGCACTGGTATTGCGGCTGACGCCGCCGGTAGAGGCTTAAAAGTATTACTGTGTGAGCAAAATGATTTAGCCTCTGCTACATCATCAAGTAGCAGTAAACTTATTCATGGTGGACTACGCTATTTAGAGCATTACCAATTTAGGCTAGTAAAAGAGGCACTTAAAGAGCGTGAAGTGTTATTAAAAAATGCCCCACATATTATGTGGCCGCTATCTTTTAGGCTGCCACATCAAGCGCATTTACGCCCTTACTGGATGATTAGAATTGGGTTGTTTATATACGACCATCTTGCCAAACGCATTACTTTACCCGCATCAAAATCAATTAAATTTACCCGCGATAGTATATTGAATAATACTATTACCCGCGGTTTTGAATACGCTGATGGCTGGGTTGATGATTCGAGGTTAGTTATTTTAAATGCGTTGGCAGCACAGCAAAAAGGTGCAACCATTTTAAGCCGCACGCGCTGTATTAAAGCAGTTCGCAATAACAATAATTGGAGTGTGACCTTAGAGCAACAAGGTAGCAAAAAGCAATGTTCTATAGTTGCTAAAGGAGTTGTTAATGCAGCGGGCCCTTGGGTTGCATCACTTTTTGATGAGGTAATTACTGGGCCGTCGCCACATAATATTCGCTTAGTTAAAGGCAGCCATATTATTGTGCCGCGTATTCACACTGAGCCGCAGGCCTATATTTTACAAAATAAAGATCAGCGCATTATTTTTGTTACCCCATTTGAAGATGACTATTCACTGATTGGCACTACAGATGAAGAATACAGCGACAATATAGCAGATGTAAAAATTAGCGATAAAGAAGTCGATTACTTAATTGGCATTACTAATAATTACTTTAAAAAACAACTTACTCATAACGACATAGTGCATACCTTTAGTGGTGTACGCCCCTTACTAGATGATAACTCATGCGACGCACAAGCCGTTACTCGCGACTACAAACTGATATTATCGAGCAATAATAACCAGGCACCACTGCTAAGTGTATTTGGTGGGAAAATTACCACTTATCGCAAGCTCGCTGAAAACGCAGTAAACGAACTCGCCAGCTTTTATCCGCATATGGGCCAAACATGGACAAAAAACACTCCATTACCCGGTGGCGACTTTTCATCAAAGGTAGTATTAAAGCAACAACTACAGGTAAAGTACGCATGGTTGCCTGAGTTTATTTTAAATCGCTTTATACGCAGTTACGGTACTGGCACTTATACCCTACTTACAGATGCCCAAAGCGTAGCTGATTTAGGCCAGCATTTTGGCCATGGTTTATACGCCACTGAAGTAAATTATTTAGTTAATAGCGAGTGGGCTAGCAGCGCCGAGGATATATTGTGGCGTCGTAGTAAGTTAGGTTTGCGTTTTAATACTGAGCAAATAACAGCGCTGAGCCAGTATATTCAAAATTATAATGGCTCAATACCGCTGTAAACATTTACCAAACTAGCTAGCCGGGGCTAAATGCTCATTAAGTGACGATTTTTCAGATACTGAAAGCGATTGCTTTGCTTTTGCTGCAAAATCGTAACGTACCAATACCGTTTTACCAACTGCACAGCAGTTACCTTGCTGGTGAGCTTCTTGGCGTAATACAAATGAGCTGGTACCTACATGCTCTACTGAGGTTTTAATGGTTACTTCATGGCCATAAAATAACTCACCAACAAACGACACTTCGACTTTGGCAATAATTAGCTTCCAGTCATGTGGGTTTAAATCTGGAGTAAAAAACCTAAAAATAGGCGCACGCGAAGCTTCAAACCATACAGGGAGTACGGTATTGTTAATATGTCCTAGCGCATCTGTTTCACTAAAGCGCGGCATCACTTTTTCAATAAACATAATAATCCAATAATAATTATATAAAGGTAAACTATGACGGACTTTATTCGCGTATACGATAACGCGCTCAGCAATGACTTTTGTGATAACTTTATCACTACCTTTTCTCAAAGCCCGCATATAAAACAAGGGATGACATCTGGCGGTATCGATTTAAATAAAAAAGATAGCCACGACTTGCACTTAAACAATCATCCGGAATACGTTGAGCAATTAAAACACATTCAACAAACCACTGCACAGTATGTTTTTAAATACATTGAAGAACATATTTTTATTATGATTGGTGCCTTTGGCCTAAAAGTGTATCACCCTAAAAGTGGCGAACCTGTTGACTTAACACACGCAAACTTTGATGAAGTGGGTAAACCACAACTGCCCTTATTAGTGCAGCAAATTTTTAGGCTAGGAAATATTCAGGCGCAAAAATACCAAGTTAATAAAGGCGGTTACCCGTATTGGCACAGCGAAGTTTATCCGCAGTTAAATCATAACGAGGCGCTACATAGAGTATTGCTGTTTATGTTTTATTTGAACGATGTTGAACAAGGTGGGGAAACGGAGTTTTATTATCAAAAGCGTAAAATTGCGCCTAAAAAAGGCACTATGGTAATAGCGCCCGGCTACTTTACTCACACTCACCGTGGCAATAAGCCAGTATCTAACGATAAGTATATTTTAACCTCGTGGGTACTGTTTAACCGCGCAGAGCAAATATACGGTGCGCCAAAGAGCTAGCGCACCTTTTTTATGTATATTAACCTAGTAGCTCATCAAACAAATTAAATAACTGATCAAGCTCTGCGGTGGTGTTGTAGTGCATGCAACCAATGCGCACTACGCCACCTTTATCAAGTACGCCTAATTGCTCACACAAACCTTGCGCGTAAAAGTTGCCGTCCCATACACAAATATGTTGCTTACCTAAACATTCAGATACAGCGCGCGGCTCTAAACCTTCAAAAGTTAACGCAAAAGTAGGCGTACGCTCATTTAAACGATCTAAATCATCTATACCAAACAATTTAATACGCGGGTAATTAACTAAGCGCGTTAAAAAGTATTCACTCAGCGCCATTTCGTGTTGCTTGGTTTTAGCAAAGGCAACACTTAACTTTTCGCGGCGTGAATGGCTGTCGTCAAGCTCGCTAATTGCTGCAATGTAATCAACCGCCGCTATAAAACCAGCCATGGCTTCAAAGCTTTGCGTGCCGGTTTCCCAGCGACCAGGCGCTACGTCTTTAGCTGGCTCAACTTTGTACGGGGTAAATCCTTCAAGGTGTTCTTTTTTGCCATAAACCATACCTAAATGCGGGCCAAAAAACTTGTACGCAGAGCAGGCTAAAAAGTCGCAATCAAGCGCTTGTACATCTACAAGTTCGTGCGGTGCATAATGTACGGCATCAACATAAACAAGTGCGCCTACGTTGTGGGCAAGCTCTACAATACGTTTAATATTGTTAATTGAACCTGTGGTATTTGAAGCATAAGTTACCGCTACCAGCTTAGTATTACTGTTTAGTAAACTCTCGAACTGCGCCATATTGAGTGTGCAGTCGGTTTCGTTAATAAGCGCAGTATTAACTTTAACACCTTTATCTTCTGCGGCTTGCTGCCACGACGAAACGTTAGAAAAGTGATCCGCGTTAGTGACAATAATTTCATCACCCGTTTGCCAGTCGCGTGAAATTGCGCGGCTAAAGCTAAACGTTAAGCTGGTCATATTCGGACCAAATACAATTTGTTGTGAGCTGGGCGCATTGAGTAAATCGGCAGCAGCTTGGCGAGCATTTGCCATTAGCTCAACGGTTTTATCGCTTGAGAAAAATGCTCCACCTAAATTTGAGTTGTAATAACCCAAATAAGCAGTCATAGCGTTAAGTACCGATTGCGGTACTTGCGAGCCACCGGGGCCGTCTAAAAACACGGGAGATTTACCATTAACGCTTTGCATTAATGCCGGAAATTGCTCACGTAATTGCGTTATATTCATGCTCATTCCTTAAGACGTTAATACAAAGCAATCCAGGTAACCTGGCTTACTGGCATCAAGTTTATTCATTGGAGTAGCGTTATGCCACACTTGACGGTCGTTAATTACTGCAAACATACCGTCTTTTATGGCCATTTTAAAACAGGGATCGGCTTGCTTGTTTTCGTATACAAGCAATTCACCGCCCTCTAAGTTTTCATGCGATACACCACATACACACACATGATCAAAACCATCTTGGTGCACGCCTTCTGGCGCTGCAGGCGTATCGCTATCAATGGCTAACATACGAAATTGGTGAATTTCGATATCACGTTCTTCATCAATCCCGGTAATTTGACGAAACTCATTCACAATACTTTTCATGCCCGCTGACTCAAGTAGGCTTTGCTCTAAATTTTCGTAACTACGCTCAACATTACCCTGAAAGGTATTAATTGCATCATCTTGTACAAATGCTTTTGTTGCTTGTAGCTTTAGCTCACCATTTTGTAGTTTAACTACAGAGTAACGGCGTTTACGAAAGGCACCATCTGCATAAGGATTAGTCGGCAGGTTATCAAAAGAAGGCTTAACCAAATCAATATTTGTTTGGTTAATAAAACGCAGCTGCAGTAAATTCTGGGGGTTTAAAGCGGTCATAAAAATCCTGCTATAGTAATTATAATATTGCAGAGATTTTAATGCATGCAAAGAGGATTTATTGCTTTATTATTTAACTTCAAAACAATTAACCACCAAAATTAATACAATAAATGCAAAAAAACAACATTAACTATCTAAAATTTATTTTTGCCAATAAAAAACCCGCAAAAGCGGGTTTTTAAATAAGCTGTAAAAATTATACTGCTTGTTGAATGATCACGTTGTCTGCTTTTTTAGTGTAAGCAGGCATGCGATGGAAGTTCAAGTAGCGATATGTATCTGACGCTGTTGCATTGATCTTCGCTGCATATTCTTGATACTCAGCAGCAGTTGGCAATCGACCGATAATTGCCGCAACTGCAGCAAGTTCAGATGATGCTAAAAATACATTTGCACCATTACCTAAACGGTTAGGGAAGTTACGTGTAGAGGTAGACACTACCGTTGCTTTATCAGCAACACGTGCTTGGTTACCCATACATAATGAACAACCTGGAGTTTCTATACGTGCGCCAACACGACCAAAGATGCCATAGTAGCCTTCTTCAATTAGTTGGTCTTTGTCCATCTTAGTAGGTGGAGCAACCCAAAGCTGAGTAGGTAGTTGACCTTTAAAGCCATCTAGTAACTTACCAGCCGCGCGGAAGTGACCAATGTTAGTCATACAAGAACCGATGAATACTTCATCAATTTTCTCGCCAGCAACATCAGAAAGTAAACGCGCGTCATCTGGATCATTTGGAGCACAAAGAACTGGCTCTTTAATCTCAGCTAAGTCGATTTCAACTACGTGAGCGTATTCAGCATCTTTATCTGCTTCCATAAGCTCAGGATTAGCTAACCAGTCTTGCATTGCATTAATACGACGTTCAATCGTACGTACATCGCCATAACCTTCAGAGATCATCCACTTAAGCATAACAATGTTTGATTCTAGGTATTCAGAAATAGACTCTTTTGAAAGCTTAACCGTACAACCTGCAGCTGAACGCTCAGCAGATGCATCTGATAATTCAAACGCTTGCTCAACAGTTAGGTGCTCAACGCCTTCAATTTCTAGTACGCGACCAGAGAACTCGTTGATTTTACCTTTTTTCTCAACTGTTAATAAGCCTTGCTTGATACCGTAGTAAGGGATTGCATGTACAAGGTCACGTAATGTGATACCTGGTTGCATTTCGCCTTTAAAACGAACCAAAATTGACTCAGGCATATCAAGAGGCATAACACCTGTTGCTGCTGCGAATGCTACTGCACCCGAACCAGCTGGGAATGAAATACCTAATGGGAAACGTGTATGCGAATCACCACCAGTACCTACGGTATCTGGTAATAACATACGGTTTAACCATGAGTGAATAATACCGTCACCTGGGCGAAGTGAAACGCCGCCACGGTTCATGATGAAATCAGGAAGCGTGTGATGCGTGTTTACATCAATAGGTTTTGGGTATGCCGATGTATGACAGAAAGACTGCATTGTTAAGTCTGCAGAGAAACCTAAACAAGCTAAATCTTTAAGCTCATCACGTGTCATAGGACCTGTTGTATCTTGCGAGCCAACAGTTGTCATTTTAGGCTCACAGTATTGACCTGGGCGAATACCTGCAACGTTACATGCTTTACCAACCATTTTTTGCGCTAGTGTAAAGCCTTTATCTGATACTTCAGTTGCTGTTGGTACTTTAAATATATCAGTAGCACCTAAACCAAGTGATGTACGTGCTTTGTCTGTTAAACCACGACCAATGATTAGTGGAATACGACCACCAGCACGAACTTCATCTAAAATCACTTCAGATTTAAGTTCAAACTTAGAGATTACTTTATCAGTACCATGCTGCTTAACAACACCTTCGTATGGGTAGATGTCAATTTGCTCGCCCATGTTAAGCTCATCAACATTTAGCTCAATTGGTAAAGCGCCAGAATCTTCCATAGTGTTAAAGAAGATTGGTGCAATTTTATTACCTAGACATACACCGCCAACACGCTTATTTGGTACAAACGGGATATCATCGCCCATAAACCAAAGCACTGAGTTAGTTGCAGATTTACGTGAAGAACCCGTACCAACAACATCACCAACGTAAGCTAGTGGTAAGCCTTTAGTTTTTAATTCTTCTAGTTGGGTGATTGGGCCTACTTCGCCTGGTTTGTCAGGAGTGATACCATCACGTTCAATTTTTAGCATAGCTAAAGCATGTAGTGGAATATCTGGACGAGACCATGCATCTGGTGCAGGTGACAAGTCATCTGTATTTGTTTCGCCAGTTACTTTAAATACAGTAACTGAAATCTTTTCAGCAACAGCTGGTTTATTAGTAAACCACTCTGCATTTGCCCAAGACTCAATAATTTGCTTAGCGAATGTGTTACCCGCTTTTGCTTTTTCTTCTACATCGTAAAATGCATCAAACATTAATAATGTGTTTGAAAGGCCTTTTACTACGATAGGTGCAAGTGTGTCGTCATCAAGTAGGTCTATCATAGGTGCGATATTGTAACCGCCTAGCATAGTTCCTAATAATTCTGCCGCTTTTTCTTTAGAAAGTAGTGGAGAATTAGTTTCACCTTTAGCAACTGCCGCTAAAAACCCTGCTTTGATATAAGCTGCATCATCAACACCTGCCGGTACACGATTAGCAAATAAGTCGAGAATAAACTCTTCTTCACCAGCCGGTGGAGTTTTGATTAATTCAATAAGATCAGCCGTTTGCTGAGCATCTAATGGCGCTGGTACGATACCTAACGCGGCACGTTCTTCTACGTGTTTACGATATTCTTGTAGCACAATATTGCCCTCTTGGTGACGTGAAAGTATTCGGTAGCGCTTCATAAGCGCAATGTTACCCAATACTTATAGTATTCTAACGCTTAATTATAAAGCTTTTGTGGGTAGATGAAAATCTATCCAGTTCAGCAACTGATTATACCGACTATAAGTATTATGAATAGTAGATAAAGTAAAATCAATTTCTATGAATGTTTATTAAGTAAGAATCATTAGTATTTATTTTTAATTTGAGTTTTTAACAGACATAAAAAAACCCAGCGTAAAGCTGGGTTTTTGTAATTCAATCGATTTTATTAACGTAAAACTTTAACGTTTTTAATCGTTTTGATATGCGCTTCTACACGACGGTTTTCTTCGTGTGCTGCTTTAGTGTTCGCTTCATTTTTAAGACGCTCTTCACCTAAACCAACTGTAGTAATACGGTCTTCTGCTACGCCATCAGCTACTAATTTTTTAGCTACTGCGTCAGCACGTTTTTTAGATAACCACTTGTTGTAAGATGCTTTACCTACAGAAGAAGTATGACCTTCTAAAAGAACAGTTGTATCTGGGTACTCTTTTAAGAACTCAGCTACTTTATCGATATCGTTTAAGTACTGTGTAGATACTGCAGATGTATTATTAGGGAAAGTCACTAATAAGCTTACAGTTACTTCTTTATCTTCGTATAAAGTACAACCTGTGCCATCAACTGCATCTGTCATTGGTGTGTTAGGACACTGATCATCTGCATCTGGAATGTTATCGTTGTCGCTATCTACTGGTGCAACTTCAACAATTACTGGCTCTGGAGCTGGTTGAACTGGCTCTTCTGCTACTGAACTTTGACCAAATAAGTAGTTAATACCTAGTTTAGCGTTCACATCGGTATAACCACGGTCAAGACCTTGATAAACAGATGTTTCTGCGTTAACAAATAAGCCGTCTGTAATGAAGTGCTGGTAACCAACACCTGCGTTTAAGAAAGTATTATCTGTTGCTACTTTTACTTCTTTAATACCAAATAAACCATAGAAAGGACCGCCACCAAAGTGGTAAAGTGCATCAACACCAAAACGCTCGCCGTCTACGTCGTTACGATTACCATTAGGAATCGGATTTTTAAGAAATGCATTAAAGTCCATATCTGCATACTCAAGACGTGCACTCCAGTAATCACTGAAACGGTAGCCAACTTCAGCACCCCAACTTGCAGATTCATTAACTTCCAAGTTTTGGTGCATGTTTAAGTTTTTCCAAGATGCATCGTAATAGTCACCGAACACACCAATGTAAAAACCTTCAGTTTTTTCTGCTGCAAATGCTGATGCGCTAGTTGCAGCTAACGCGATTGCGATTGTAAGTGATTTTAATTTCATTGTTTTCTTCCCATTTTAACAATTAAAAAATATAGCTAATTCGTTCTAGCTCAACCAGTTTTATTAATATTACCTGATCCTTTATTAATCAATACTTAACAAAAGATAAATTAATTCATTTTCAACACTCTATATACAAGTATCAGTAAGTTTAGGACATATTAATTACTTTACCCAACCCCTAGATAATAAATACTATCGCTAGTATCTAAATTTATTAAATAACCATACCGACTTCTCTAGCTGAGTTTATATTGAGCTCCTAGCTCCTAGCTTTAAATGCATATCAATAATATCAGCTCAGTTTATTGTGCTCAATAATAAAGCAGCGCTACGGCCGCTAAATGACCTTTAATAATCAGCAACTTAAACTTACATCTAGTGATTAAGTACCACAAAAAGTATAATACTCTTTATCGCTGCTAGGTGCATCCTGAAATTTTGCCAATTTGTCTGTATTTTCATAAGGTGTGTGCATAACCTGCATAAACTCATGCAGTAATTCACTTGAGCCAGTCTTATTATACTCACTAAGTATTTTTTCGATCACATGGTTACGAGGAATAACTCGCGGATTAGCTGCGCGCATTACGGTATAGCTGTGATCATCGGTACGTTTTTGCCACTTACCGGCCCACTGAACTAATACCACTGGTATGCTCACTCCACCTGTTAAAGACTCGGTTAGTGCATCAAACGTGTTGGTATAGTCGAGTTGGTGCTCTTTTAATAACTGTAATAGCTCTGCAATTAACTCTTTATCGGCTGTATCTGTGCCAGCTAAGCCCAGTTTTGTTGCCCACATTGCACTAAATTCAACATTAAATTGCTCAGCAAAACCATCTATTATTGGGGTCATTAACGCCACAGCTTGTTCGTCGTCATCATTTACAAGCGGTATTAAACTCTCAGCTAAGCGGGCGCAGTTCCAGTTAGCAATATTAGGTTGATTACCAAATGCATAACGCCCTTGCTTATCAATAGAGCTAAACACGGTATCAAAATCGAAGCTGTTCATCATGGCACATGGACCATAGTCGATAGTTTCGCCGCTAACCAGCGTATTATCGGTATTCATTACCCCATGTATAAAGCCTACTCGCATCCAACTAACCACCAGCTCAACTTGGTTTTTAATCACTGCAGCTAAAAATGCTAAATAGCGCTCAGGTCCTGTTGCTTGAATTTTTGGGTAATGACGCTCAATAGCTAAGTCGGCAAGGTTTTTAAGCCCTGCAACGTCGCCTTGCGTTGCTAAATACTGAAACGAGCCAACACGAATATGGCTACTGGCTAAGCGCGTTACAATAGCGCCAGGTTGAGGTGGGTTTCTGTACACGGTTTCGCCACTACCAACCACTGCTAAGCAGCGCGTAGTTTTAATACCTAACGCTTGCATTGCTTCGCTCATTATATATTCACGAATTGCTGGGCCAAGTGCACAGCGGCCATCGCCACCACGAGAGTAAGGAGTGGCACCTGAGCCTTTTAATTGAATGTCCCACAACTGGTTTTGCGCATCCTCTACTGCACCTAGCAAATGAGCACGCCCGTCGCCTAAACGAGGTGAAAAATGTCCAAATTGATGCCCTGAGTATCCCAGTGCAACCGCTGCAATTGCTTGCTGTTCGTTGCCGCTAAAAGTACTGGCCCGTAATTCAGGAACTACATTAATATTAAACGCTTTAGCTAAGCTGTCGTTCCATAGTAATAGCTGTGGGGCGGCCACCTTAGATGGGCGATCTTCAATTGCAAAATTGTCGGCTACTTGTCTGTACCTTGGCATTAAATTCATAACTACCCTCTACTGTTGTTGGCTTATACCTACACGATTATCGCCTACACTGTAGGCTATAATTAAGCTTAGCTCTTGCATGCTCAAACCGCTTTGTTGTTGTAATTCATTAAAGAACGCTTGCGCTGCAGTTAACGACTTTTTAGTTTGTAAGCCACCATCAATAATTTTATGCGCGCGCAAATAACTCTCAACATCCCGCGATAATAAAAAGGTGTCTTTACCCAATGCACGCAAAGTATAAGGGCCGGTATTTCCACCCAAGCGTGCACCGTGTTTTTTTAAGTACGCCCACAAACCAATAATATCTTCACTTGGCCAGTCTGCAATAAACTGACTAAAGCTACCATGTTGCTGGGTAACCTCATGGATCATGAACGCATTTTCGGGGATCGTTTTTACTTTTTTATAATTGCGAACAATACGCTCGTCGCTGGCTTTTTGCTCCAACATATCGGGTGGCATCATTAATAATTTTTCAACGCTAAACTGCCAAAAAACCTCTCTAAAGCCTGCCCACTTGCTGTTAATAACCGACCAGTAAAAGCCACTTTGAAAAACCTTGCGCGTAAACTCTTCCAGCCAATCATCATCACTTAAAGCTACTAATTGTCGCTTCGATGCAGGTTTAGCGAGTAGTTGCTGTAGCATTTGTGTTGAGCCTTTTCGCTCTACTGCTCGCTGATAAATATCATTAAATTTTTCCATCTGCTTGAAACCTTATTTTGCAGTTACAAATTTCGCGCCGCGATTACCCCCTAGTTTAAGGGAAATCGTCCTTATACGTAACCGTTACCAAAATCGATGACACTATCTGCACTTAGCTGCTTGACACCCAGATGGCTAAAATGATTTAATCATCGCACTTACCCTATTTAATTATATTTGTATTGCTAGCAGTACAAATATAAAGGGCTGGAAGAGGTGCGTTATTCAGGTAGCGTATGTTAGGAGCACAAACTCCATTGAGCATACGTAAGGGGAATCAACGCCGAGAAACAACAATATTTGTGTCATTGTTGTTTCGGGCGACTAGGTTGAATCCTAGCGACTGTCACCAATAGCTATTTAAACGTAGCTTATTAGTTTGGTGGAGAGCTTCTGGTCTTAGTATAATAAGGCCGTGCGCCCTATTATTTAAGCCCATTCGCTCTTCGAATTATAACATACCCTACACGTGGGTATTTGTTCGAACGATGTTAATGCGGCTCTTTCCTATATAGCTTCTTAACTCACCGAACATTCTATAAGTTCGCGAGAGATGATCAAAAACTTTAATTTAGATGACTACTCAGTCTGGACGGCGCTCGTTACTCCGTTTAATCAAAACGGTACAATCGACTATGGCACCTTAACCACTTTGGTTGCTGAGCAAGCCGCTGCCAATAATGCTATTTTATTACTAGGCAGCACAGGCGAAGGCTTAGCCTTAACACTTAAAGAGCAACAAGCCATTGTTGAACACGTGTGCCAATTATCGCCTAATGTACCCTTAATGGTGGCTGTAGGTGGTATGAACCTCAAACAGCAATTAGCCTGGGTTGAATACTGTAACCACTTGCCTATTCATAGCTTTTTACTTGGCTCGCCGCTTTATGCAAAGCCCGGTGTAATTGGGCAAACCCATTGGTTTGAAAGCCTTTTAAATATAAGTAAACACCCTTGTATGCTTTATAACGTACCAGGGCGAAGCGCTGTCGATATTCCAGTGGCAACCATTCAAAACCTACAACAACATAAAAACCTATGGGCACTTAAAGAAGCCAGTGGCAACATTGCGCAATTTGAAGCTTACCGTCAAGCGGCTCCTAACTTAGCTATTTTTAGCGGCGACGATGCACTTATGCCCTACTTTGCCCAAGCCGGCGCTAAAGGGCTGGTATCGGTAGCAGCTAATGCTTGGCCGCTACAAACTCACGAATTCGTACAGCGTAGCCTAAGTGGCCAATACCCCAATTTATTTACTCAGTGGTCAAGCGCAATCAGTAGCTTGTTCACTGTAGCAAACCCCATTCCCGTTAAAGTACTCATGCATTTACAAGGGCGATTAACGAGTTCGTATTTACGCCCACCGTTAACTCACCTCGAATTAACGCAAACAACGTGCATTGAACAAGCAAACAACACCATTTTATCTTGGCATTAAACATAGGTTTTTATAATGAGCTGGTTAGAACTATTAAATAATTTAGAGTCGGGCGCAGTACGCGCAGCATCACAAAACGAAAGCGGCCAATGGCAGGCTAACGTTGCAGTAAAACAAGGTATTTTAGAAGCCTTTAAAAATGGTACAAACACCGAATTTGTCGGTGGCTTTGTTGATAAACATAACTTAGCGCCACAACAGTTTAGTGCCACCGATGGCGTACGTATGGTCCCGGGTGGCTCAAGCGTTCGCCGTGGTGCTTATGTAGCTAAAGGCACTATTATTATGCCACCAGCGTATGTAAATATTGGCGCATACATTGACGAAGGCACTATGGTAGATAGTCACGCTTTAGTTGGCTCGTGCGCGCAAGTAGGTAAAAATGTCCACCTTAGCGCAGCCGTGCAACTTGGCGGTGTGTTAGAGCCAATTGGTGCCAGCCCAGTGGTAGTTGAAGATGATGCATTTATTGGCGCAGGCTGCGTAATTGTTGAAGGCGTAGTAATTAAAAAAGGCGCAGTACTTGCCCCTGGTGTGCGTTTATCGGCCACAATTCCGGTTTACGACTGTGTAAACGAGCGCCAACTAGACAAAGGCGAGCCAATTCCTGAGTACGCTATTGTAATACCAGGCTCTCGCCCTGCTTCAAACGAATGGGCGCGTGCACAAGGTTTAAGCATGTCGTGCGCGTTAATTGTTAAGTACCGCGATGAGCAAAGTGATGCATCATTACTACTTGAAGAGGTTTTACGTTAATGAGCTTTTTGAGCACGGGCGTTAAAACGGCAATTAATGAATTATCAAGCCAACTCGATAGCCCATTTTTTGTTTACGACCTAGATACGCTAAATAGTCACTTGGCACAATTGGTCGCACAAACCGAGGTAAAACTTTGGTATGCGGTTAAAGCGAATCCGCTGTCTAAAATTATTCAATGCTTAGATAACGCCGGGTTTAATTTTGACGTAGCCAGTAAAGGCGAGCTTGAGCAAGTACTTGCTCAAGGCGTTAGTAGCGATCGCGTGCTCAACACCGGGCCAGCTAAAAGCCCAAAACAAATTAAACACTTTATTGAGCGCGGCGTACGTACTTTTGTTGCCGAAAGTATTAATCAAGTTCGCTGGCTCAATGAGCAAGCCAAGCTACAAAACTGTCAACTACAGGTATTACTGCGCGTACAGTTACGTTGGCCCGAGGGCGAAAAAAATCCACTAGGTGGCGATAGCCTCACGCCATTCGGACTCGGTTGTACAGAGTGGCAGGCACTTAATATTACCGACTATGACGCACTTAGCTTTGATGGCCTGCATATTTTTCAATGGGGAAATATGCTCAGCACGCAAAAACTCAGTGAGTTGTGGTCACAAATGATTGCACCACTTAGCCAACTTGCCCGCGATTTAAATATAAACCTTAAAATTTTAGATTTAGGTGGCGGCTTAGGTATTCCGTATACGCAAAACGACATAACGCTTAATTGGGATGACTTAATAACTGCCCTCGCTAAAATTAAAAAACAGGCGGGCGTTGAAGAGTTATGGATGGAGCTTGGCCGCTATGCCGTGGGTGAATGCGGACATTACGCAGCCCCAGTAGTAGAGCGCAAACAAAACTATGGCCAACAACAAGTTATTTTAAGTGGCGGTATAAACCACTTATTGCGCCCAGCCGTCACTAGTCAAGACTTTCCAGCAGCATTACTACGAGATTCACACACACCAACCCAAGCTATGAGCTTATACGGGCCACTTTGTACCGCACTCGATAGCTTGGGCGAGCACGCATTACCAAGTGATCTCAATGAGCACGACTGGTTGGTGTTTAGTCAATGTGGTGCCTATGGCTTTAGTGAAAGTATGCCGTACTTTTTATGCCACGAACTTGCTGGCGAATATGTTTTAGAACAAAACAAACTTAGCTGTTTGCGTGCAGCCGAAGATGCCAGTTATTACTTGAGATAATGTACCTAAGATAATGTACCTGAGATAAAATTAAAATGTTGAGATACTCATGATCGCCTCACCAATTAGTCAAGAAAACATCGTCGTTGGTGAAGTTGCCAATGGCTTACCACTCACTATTCCTGTGTATCGTTTAAAAGGCGATGGTACGGGGCCAAGTGTGTATATTCAGGCCAACATGCACGGAGCTGAAGTACAAGGTAACGCGGTAATTTTTCAACTACTTGAACAATTAAAGCACCTCAATCTTAAAGGTGATATTACTTTAGTGCCCTATGCCAACCCTATTGGTTGCAATCAAAAGTCGGGGGAGTTTACCCTAGGTCGGTTCGACCCTATCACCGGCACTAATTGGAATAGGATGTATCATTATAATACTGATTTAGTCACTCAGTTTGCACAAAACCATATGCAATACGACGATGCCATATTAAAAAGCGCGTTCAAACAGGCACTTATTGACGAAGTTGACAGTAAACTCAATGGCCCTGCTTATTTACTCAATACTGGTAAACGCATTGCGCTTAACTTACAAAAGCTCGCTCACCAAGCTGATATAGTACTGGATTTACACACAGGTCCTATTTCAAGCAAGCACTTGTACTGCCCAACCTATGCGACTAATAGCGCTCGCTACTTTAATATTGAGCACGTACTGCTTATTCCAAGTGACTTTGATGGTGCGATGGATGAGGCAAACTTTTGTCCGTGGTGGCATTTAAGCGAAGCACTGAGCAAGCAAGGCCGCGAGCTCAGCATACCTGTAGAAGCTTTTACTGTAGAGCTAGGCAGCCAAGAAAAAATAGACTTGAGCGAAGCACTAAACGATGCAAACAGTATTTTAAGTTACTTAAATTATAAAGCCGTATTTGTAAATGCGCCCCACACTCCAGCTAACATTACTCGCTACGCGTGTCATTTAAACGATTACTTTGCTTACTACGCGCCCATGGGCGGAATGGTTGAGTATATTGCCCCCCTAGGCGGGCATATAAAAGCCGGTGAGCCAATTGCTAAAATACTGCGCATGGAGCGTTATTTAAGTGAGCAACCACTACAAACACTTTCCCTTGAATCTGACGCTATTGCCATACTGCATTTTGCCTCGGCGAGCGTTAATCAAGGCACTGAACTGTATAAGTTTTTTACTAACGTATTTGAGCTTTAAGCTCTCCCTTCTCATTGCGTGAGAGTAAGTTAACTATAGTTAATTTGCATTATAAAAGCGGCTTAGGCCGCTTTTATTTTGATCTAATTATACTAAATATACGTAAATTCAGTAAAAGTTCACCGTTACATATGTAAAAAGGCGTTATAATTAAATTAACGCATTAAACCATCAATACTCACAAAGGAATTACAATGAGCTGGCGATACTTGATCATACTTTCAACATTAGTTAGTACTACTGTTTTTGCTGAAGAAAAACCTAAAAGCAATGAGCAAAATAGTAATATTGAGCTGGTAAAACAATGTATTTTAAATGAAGTGATTGGTGGAGACGGCAAGCAAACACTCGATCAGCTTCGTAAAAAGTGCTCCGCTCTTGAAGAAGATAAGCAACTTACCGCCATCGATAAGCGCAAAGCACGAGAAGCAGTAAGCCAAAAAAACCGTAATGTTATTACGCCACATAAACGTAACTACATTTTACCTATTTCGTATGTATCGCATCCGAACAATAGCTCGTTTGAAACATTCGACGAGCTAACAGGCGAAAAAAATGACGAGCCACTCGATAACTTAGAAGCCAAATATCAGCTTTCAATTAAAGTGCCTCTATTCAATGACTTTTCTGATGAAGACCAAGCTATATTTTTTGCCTTTACACTACAGTCATATTGGCAGCTTTATAACAAAGAAAGCTCATCACCTTTTCGTGAGACTAACTACGAGCCAGAGGTTTTTTGGGTTAACTATTTAGATCCAGAACACGTTCCTTGGGGCGACGAAATGGCTGTTGTTTTGGGTATTTCGCATCAATCTAACGGTAATAGTCAGCCAAATTCACGTTCATGGAACCGTATTTACGCTAACTTTATTTGGGAAAAAAATGGCTTTGTATTTAACTTTAAGCCTTGGTATCGTATTTCAGAAAGCGAGAAAGAAACACCTTTAGATCCAAGAGGCGACGACAACCCTGACATTTACAAATACATGGGTTACTTTGAGTTTAGCGGTGCGTATCGCCTTAATGAACATGAATTTAGCTTTATGACCCGTAACAACTTAAATTCAGACAATCGCGGTGCATTACAGCTCGATTGGTCATTTCCGCTTTGGGGCCGAGTGCGTGGTTATGCACAGTACTTTAATGGCTATGGCGAAAGCTTAATTGATTATAACGCTGATATAGAAAGAATTGGCGTAGGTATACTACTTACCGATTTACTTTAATTAATTAGCGATTAAATTAAACAAATTAAAAAGCCAAGCATCGCTTGGCTTTTTTCGTGCTTTAATTTAACTATAAAGTGCTAACAGCTTATTTTTTTTACTACAAACTGCCCTTCAAATTCAGCCACTACCTTATCACCATCATAAATAATAACGGGCACTAAATAGCTGGCTTTACCTTCAGTTTCTAACTCGCTGAGCTTACCCTTACAGCTTTGTATATCAACACAGCCGCGTGGATCACTGCTAAGCGGTTTTAAATATTTAATATTGGCATCGGCTAATACAATATTTCCTTCAAGCCCTGCTTCTTTTAGTGCTAAGTAGGTTGCGCCCCACCCCGTAAGGGTTGCTAAGCTATAAATAGAACCAGCAAACATAGTGTTATGCAGGTTTAAATTAGCATCTAAATCTGCGCTAGTCGTAAATTGCCAGTCGGTATAGCTCTCTACTTTAATGCCCATTGCATCACTAATTGGAATTGACTCACGCCAGGTATTTTGCAGCACTTGAGTCCAGTTAGGGTGGCGAAACCAGCCTGGCTCTGATGGCTTTTGTTTTACCATTTTATAGTGTTGTACATCGCCGTACGCTAAATGCGCTTTTTCTTGTGTTTCATAACCATGGCGCTTATAAAATTCGAGTGCGCGCTCGCGTGCAAATAACACCAACTCTGCAGCGTCTTGTGACCATGCTATTTTTTCTAGGTCATGTAATAAACGACTACCAATATGCTGATTACGACTTTCTTCAGCTACAGCCATATAGCGAACTTGAGCTTGTTGCTGGTTATTAAAGTGCAGCCGCGCCACCCCTAATACTTTACCCGCTTTATTTTTAATAAAGCGATGCTCGGCATCTTGTTCTAAATCATCCTGTTCAGAACCACGTGGCTCACCCCAAGGGGCACGTAAAATTTCCCAACGTAATTGATAATAGGCTTGCCAATCTTCACTACTTTGCGGTGTACTTACCTGAAACATACATACTCCTGCTGTTAAGCCGTAAATAAAATACAACGTCACTTAATTATGGCAAATACCATACTCCATCTAAAAAAAACTGCCAATACGACTTTGGTGATGGCAAATACAAAGTGTAAAAAATTAATGACAAAAGCCATTGCGCTTTGCTTCGGCTAGTTTATGCTGGGCAACATGAGCGAATACATAAACCCTGTAAATGGCCTGATTAATAGCTATTTTATTGAAAATAGCCACAGTATTGGCCAGTTACTTTATTGGCATAAATATGGGGGCGATCACATTCAAGTACGCCAACATCAGCAACTGCGTTGGCTGCTAATAAATGACACTCTGCAATCTGTGGTAACGCAGCAGCAACCAAGCAATTTATTACTGCCACACTTACAGTGCTTAGCACAGCATTGGCACACATTTAGTACCCCTAAAAAAGTACTCGAACTGGGGCTTGGCGGCGGCGCAATTCGTAATTATTTGCTGCACCAATATCCACACGCAAAAATCACCTCAGCTGAAATAAATGCAGATATAATTAGTTGTTATAAAAAGTTTTTTACTACGCAGCAAGTGCCTAGTAATAATACACAGCGGTTACTTTGTGAGGATGCTCAACAAGTACTGGGTCGCGCCCGCAACATAGATTGGATTATTTTAGATTTATTTAGCCAAATAGACGCACCACGATTTTTATTCGCACCCGCTTTTTATCAAAAAATACACGCAGCCCTTAACAACAACGGCACGCTATTTATTAATTTTTTATCGCAACATGAGTCGCAATTAAAACAGTTACAGCAAGTATTACTTAATGTATTTGGTTATAAAGTTAGCCCGCAAAAGGTAGCAGGCTATATAAATCATATTGTGGTGATCACTAAACAGCTAAATTAAAGGTTACTGGCCCATCGTTACACAAGCTCACTTGCATATCGGCACCAAACTCACCGGTAGCAACCGTTAAATTGAGCGCCTTGGCTTGCACTACAAAGTATTCGTATAACTCATTAGCTTGGCTTGGAGTTGCCGCCGATGAAAAGCTAGGTCGCATGCCCTTTTTAGTATTTGCCGCCAAAGTAAACTGCGATACTACCAACAGCTCACCAGCAATATCTTTTAGACTTAAGTTCATTTTGTCGTTTTCGTCAGTAAAAATGCGGTAATTACTAATCTTATGCAGCAACTTATCGGCCGCTTGCTCGTCATCTTGTTTTTCAACACCCAACAACACTAAAATTCCTTGGCCAATTTCGCCAACTACTTGGTTATTAATTTCTACTTTGGCATGTTTTACACGTTGTATTAAACCTTGCATTTTATAGCGTATCCTTTGTATTTTCTTGCTCGTCTAGCTCTATTTCGGGCGTGTCTTCAATATTTTCAGGGCTAATACACGCCGTAAGCTCAGCGCCTAGCAACACCACTATCCACGACAAATATATCCACACAAACAAAATAGGAATGGTAGCAACTGCACCATAAATAACTTCATAAGATGGAAAGTGGCTAATATAAAGCGCAAAACCTTTTTTAGTTAACTCAAACAACATGGCAGCAAATAGTGCACCTGGTATCGCCGCTTTAAACGAAACCCGAGTGTTGGGCACCAAGGTGTAGAGCATAATAAAACCCACCATAGAAATGCCGTACGGCAATAACTTTAATAAAAAGCCACTAAACCCCGGAATCCCCTGATCAGCAAACGACACCAACGATACAATATACGAAGTAACTGCAATACTGCCGCCTAAAAATACGGGCCCTAAACTAAGTACCATCCAATAAACGGCAAACGAAATCATCATTGGACGCTTTTTCTTAATTCGCCAAATACGGTTAAGCGTGGCATCAACATTACGAATAAGTAACAAGGCAATAGCAGCTAAAAAGCCAATGCCCACTGCGGTCATTTGATTTGCATTGCCCGCAAACGAGCTAATATGCTCTTTAATAACATCTGACGAAGTAGGCACAAAGTTAGTAAATAAAAAGCTTTCAATTGCTAATCGAGTTGATTCAAACCCCGGAAAAGCCGAAAATATCGCCACACCTACGGCAATTAATGGCACCAAAGACAGCAAAGTTACATAAGCTAAATAGCCCGCGTTAACGGTTATTTGGTCATCAATACAGCGGTTAATATATTGCATCCACCAGCCGGGTTGCTGCCGTAAAAAAGATCCAACTTGCTGTTTATAATAAGAGAGCTTATCGTTCATAACATTGACTTGTGCTAATATAATTTTGACCATAATAACAATCAGCACCATAATTTACAGCATTAACACACGTAAATAGGAAACCAAATGAAAAAACAAACATTACTGAGTGTTACCGTACTTGCACTTGTACTAACATTATCGGGTTGCCAGTCGGCTTATTACTCGGCCATGGAAAAGGTAGGCGTACACAAGCGCGATATTCTTATTGACCGCGTAGAAGAAACCAAAGACTCGCAACAAGAGTCTCAAGAAGAGTTTAAATCAGCGCTTGAGCGCTTAACTACACTTATTGATTTTAATGGTGGCGAACTGCAAGACACTTACAATCAGTTAAACGATGACTATGAGTCGAGCTTAAATGCCGCTAACGAAGTGTCAACTAACATCAATAAAGTAGAAGACGTAGCAGAAGCCTTATTTGATGAGTGGAGCGATGAGCTTGAGCAATATAAAAGCGCATCACTAAAACGTGAAAGCAGTAAAAAGCTAGCCGCGACTAAGCGTCAATTTGATCAGCTATTACGCTCAATGCGCAGCGCAGAGAGCAAAATGGAGCCGGTATTAACATCGCTTCATGATAACGTTTTATACTTAAAGCATAACTTAAACGCACAAGCGGTATCGGCTATTAAAGGCGAGTTCACTAACCTTAAACGCGATATACAATTGCTTATGAACGACATGAACAAATCGATTGCCGACTCAAATAAATTTATTGAACAAATGAATAGTGCCGGTTAATTAGCTGATATTATATTTAAATTTGCCTGCATTATTGCAGGCTTTTTTATGGCTGCATGGCTGCTTTAGCACTATTTAAAACGGATTTAATTATGAAACACATTACCCTTATAATCTTTATAAGCTGTTTTTTATCAGCGTGTAGTACACCTAATCAGGTGCAAAAAATAGCTGATAAAAACTCAGTTATTGCTGTTAACAACCAAACAGGTCGTTACCATAATTTATATCAAGGCAAAAAGGTTTACCCAACCACCTGCGAGCAAAACTGCTACCCGCCACATCCGAACTTGATTTGCGAAACACCCAGCAGCAACTGCCAGTATCAAGGTAAGCAAATTAAGCCGCCGCTCAATACCGGTTATACGGTTCGTTGGTTAGGGCATGCCAGCTTTGTGGTCAGCACACGTAATGGGCAAAATGTATTATTTGATCCGGTTAGTGAGCAGTTTGATTCACCGGTTGATTTAGGCTTTAAGCTTGCAGGTGGGTTTTATCGCAAACCCGGAGCATGGCCAAATAAGCAAACACTTGAAAACATTAACGCCGTTATGTATTCGCATATTCATTATGATCACTTTAATAAAGCAGATATTAAAAAACTGGGTAATCAACCACGTTATTTAGCCCCGCTAGGCATGGCAGATAACTTCCCAACGGGTGGCTTTAATATTACTGAAATGGCGTGGTATGCAAAAACCAGCATTGAGGACTTAACCATACACGCAGTGCCTGCACATCACTTTAGTAATCGGGTGCTTATTCCCTATATTTACGAAGATGATAATAAAGATTCTTGGAATGGCTGGCTGCTTGAACAAAATGGCAGCACCTTATTTTTTGCCGGCGATACTGGCTATTCAAAACACTTTAAAGACATACAACAAAAATACGGTGATATAGACCTATGCCTAATGCCAATTGCCTCTTATTACCATAAAACCAACGCTAAAGGGTATCGATACGTTCATACTACGCCAGAGGATGCCCTTAATGCGGCCACAGAGCTTAATTGCAAAGTAATGATACCATGGGGGTATGGCAACTCAAGTTGGCAAATGGGCGATCACAGCAGCCACTCAGCGCTATCGCGCTTACTGCATATGTATAAACAAATGAATGCACCAGTACCGCTGTATATTTTAAATGAAGGCGAAACAATTAAACTTTAACTAATGCACGTAGGTTGGGTTGAGCGCAGCGAAACCCAACGAAAAATACCCTACCAACAAACACTAGTACTTAGCCTTATCGGCTGTTTTAAGCTCACTCTGCGTACAAAAGATCTTTAAGTGAATTATTCACAAAGAGGTTAAGAGGCGCTGCGCTTTTAGAGGAAAAACTCAATGTAGTGCACAAGTGCACAGCACACCAATTATCGCGGTGGTGGTAATTTCTTTAATCTACCCTCTTTAACCTTTTATTTAGCTAACCCACAAACACAAAAAAGCCGCTGTATTTTGCAATACAGCGGCTTTTAAAATCATTATTCTAAATTAATAGATTATGACTTAGGAGCACGACCCGCACGTTTACGTTCGTTTTCTGTAAGATGACGCTTACGAATACGAATGTTTAGTGGCGTTACTTCAACTAACTCATCTTCATCAATAAACTCAAGCGCTTGCTCAAGTGAATAGTTTAAAGGTGGAGAAAGCGTTTGTGCTTCATCTGTACCAGATGCACGTACGTTAGTTAACTGCTTACCTTTAAGGGCGTTAACTGTAAGGTCGTTATCACGGTTATGAATACCGATAACCATACCTTCGTAAACTTCAACACCGTGGCCGATGAATAAACGGCCGCGCTCTTGTAAGTTAAACAATGCGTTAGTCAGTGCTTTACCTGTAGCATTTGCAATGATTACGCCGTTTTTACGAACACCGATTGAACCGCCTTTATGAGGACCGTAATGATCGAACGTATGGTACATAAGACCAGAACCCGAAGTAAGTGTCATGAAATCAGTTTGGAAACCAATTAAGCCACGGCTTGGGATAATAAAGTCTAAACGCATACGGCCTTTGCCATCTGGAGACATGTTAGTAAGCTCACCTTTACGTAGGCCAACTTGCTCCATTACAGAACCCTGATGCTCTTCTTGACAGTCAATTGTTACTGTTTCAAACGGTTCTTCTAATACACCGTCAACAGTACGCAAAATTACCTCTGGACGAGATACTGCAAGCTCGTAACCTTCACGACGCATGTTTTCGATTAAGATACCTAGGTGTAACTCACCACGGCCAGAAACACGGAAGCTATCTGGGCTAGCAGTATCTTCAACGCGAAGTGCTACGTTGTGTACTAATTCTTTGTCTAAACGCTCACGAATATTACGTGACGTTACAAACTTACCTTCTTTACCACAAAACGGTGAGTTATTTACAGAGAATGTCATTGTTACTGTTGGCTCATCAACACTTAGTGGTGGTAATGCTTCAACGTTAGTAGGACAACAAACAGTATCTGAAATCTTAAGCTCGCCAATACCGGTTACAGTAACAATGTTACCTGCATAACCACGGTCAGTTTCGATACGGTCAAGGCCTAAGTAGCTTTGTACAGTACCAATTTTACCGTTACGTTTAGTACCATCAGCACTAATAATAGTTACTTGTTGGTTTGGAGCAACAGAACCACGCTTGATACGACCAACACCAATTACACCCACGTATGAGTTGTAATCAAGTTGAGAAATCTGCATTTGGAAGTCACCTTCAGGATCTGCATCTGGTGGTGATACTTCGTCAACGATCATTTGGAACATGTCATCCATGTTATCAGATGGCTTGTCTAAATCTAATGTTGCCCAGCCATTGATTGCTGATGCATAGATTACTTTAAAATCTAACTGATCATCAGTGGCGCCTAAGTTATCGAATAAATCAAAGATTTGATCCATAACCCAATCAGGACGTGCACTTGGCTTGTCGATTTTATTAATTACTACGATTGGCTTTAAACCTTGCGCAAATGCCTTTTGCGTAACAAAACGCGTTTGTGGCATTGGGCCTTCTTGAGCGTCAACAATTAGTAATACTGAGTCAGCCATTGAAAGTACGCGTTCCACTTCACCACCGAAATCGGCGTGTCCTGGAGTATCTACGATATTAATGTGGTAGCCGTTCCATGAAATAGCGGTGTTTTTCGCTAAAATGGTAATACCACGCTCTCTTTCTATATCGTTTGAATCCATCACGCGCTCTTCATTACCGCCGCGGGTTTCTAATGTGCCTGAAAACTCAAGCAGTTTGTCAACCAGTGTAGTTTTACCGTGGTCAACGTGGGCGATAATTGCTATATTTCTTATCTTTTCGATACTCATTAATATTCACTCAGAGAAATTGAATCTCATTGATCCTGCAGGGGCTTACGCACTCACCTGCGTTTTCACGAGATGTCCCAGCATAGGATTTAAAAGGGCGCATATTATCCCTTATAAATGGAATGGATGAAAGTTTATCCAAAATAAATTTGCAAACTTTCTGTTTTTTTTATTTAACCTACTGTTTTAAATTAACTAATTATAAAAATAAAATTTTTAATATTTTTATAAAAACCTCCACTTTAATGACTTTATTGCTATTTTGGTCAGTCTTTTGTATTTACTTTATGTTAGTCTATCACGATTAAATAGCGAGCAACTTTTTGCTCTGTAACTGTTGCACTATATTGAAGCATTTACGCACCATAATGGTGCGCATTAGAAACAGCCGTTATTACTTTTGTATTTTTTATGTTTATAAACATTAAGTTACAATAGTGGCACAAAATCAGCTTATAAAACACAAAGCATTTAAGCAGCAATAACAAAACCTTATAGTTGGAGGACACATGTCGCAATCGGTTTTAGATTTTATTAAAGAAAATGACGTTAAGTTCATTGATTTACGCTTTACTGATACCAAAGGTAAAGAGCAGCATATTTCAATTCCTCATCACCAAATTGATGAAGACTTTTTTGAAGATGGTAAAATGTTCGATGGTTCTTCAATTGCTGGCTGGAAAGGCATAAACGAATCAGACATGGTGCTAATGCCTGTTGCTGAATCAGCTAAGCTTGACCCATTCACTGAAGAAGCCACATTAATTATACGTTGTGACGTAGTAGAGCCTTCTACATTACAAGGTTACGAGCGCGATCCTCGCTCTGTAGCAAAGCGTGCTGAAGAGTATATGCGCTCTACAGGTATTGCTGATACGGTTTTATTTGGCCCAGAGCCAGAGTTCTTCGTATTTGATGACGTAAAATATAAAACAGACATGTCTGGCTCTATGTACAAAATCGATTCTAAGCAAGCTGCTTGGAACTCAGATAAAGAATACGCAGACGGCAATACAGGTCATCGCCCTGGCGTTAAAGGCGGTTACTTCCCAGTTGCTCCTGTTGATGACTTTCAAGATTGGCGCTCTGCTACTTGTCTAGTATTAGAAGAAATGGGACAAGTTGTTGAAGCACATCATCACGAAGTAGCAACTGCAGGACAAAACGAAATTGCTACGCGCTTTAATACTATGGTGATTAAAGCCGATGAAATTCAAGAAATGAAATATGTTATTCATAACATGGCTCATTTATACGGCAAAACAGCCACTTTTATGCCTAAACCTATTGTTGGCGATAACGGCTCTGGTATGCATTGTCATCAGTCGTTAGCTAAAGACGGTGTTAACTTATTTGCAGGTGATAAGTACGGCGGTCTTTCTGAAGATGCGCTTTATTACATTGGCGGTATTATTAAACATGCTAAAGCAATTAATGCGTTTGCTAATGCCTCTACTAACTCGTACAAACGTTTAGTACCAGGTTACGAAGCACCAGTAATGCTTGCATACTCTGCACGTAACCGTTCTGCATCAATTCGTATTCCGGTAGTACCATCAGCTAAAGGTCGTCGTATTGAAGTACGCTTCCCTGATGCAACGGCTAACCCGTATCTTGCTTTTGCTGCCATGCTTATGGCTGGCCTTGATGGAATTAAAAATAAAATCCATCCTGGTGATGCAATGGATAAAGATTTATACGACCTACCTGCAGAAGAAGCAGCAGAAATTCCAACCGTTGCCTCTTCATTAGAAGAAGCACTGGCATCTCTTGATGCTGACCGTGAGTTTTTAAATCAAGGTGACGTGTTCTCTAATGATTTAATTGATGCTTACATTAAACTTAAGAGTCAAGAAGTTGAAAGACTTAACATGACAACGCACCCAATTGAGTTTGAAATGTATTACAGCTGTTAATTTTAATTAACAGTTATAAAATATACCTTTAAGCCCGCTTTGCGGGCTTTTTTAATGGTAAATTAGTACTTTCTCCACTAAAGTAAAGTTAATGTTAAAAATGCAGGGTTGCAGAGTGAGTAGCAAGATTTTATTACTACTAATTACTTCATTATTAAGTATTTGTAGTTACGCTGGTGAAAAAAAAATTTACGCATGGAAAGATAAAAATGGCGTACTGGTGTTTTCAGATACCCCTCATATTGGCGCCAAAGAGATAAAACTCACCAGCCAAGATTTAACCATGCCTGCAACAAATACAGATATATTAAATAATCAAACTAAAGCGCAGCCGGTTGCATTTAGTATTGGTATTGCATCGCCTGAGCATCATCAAACTATTCGTGAAAACACCGGCTCTGTGTATGTATCTACTCGCATTACCCCCCGCTTTGAAAACGACTTTACGATACAGCTATTTCTTGATGGTAAAGCCTATGGCGCAGCAAGTGATACCTCAACCTTTGCTTTAAGAGATGTAGAGCGTGGTGAGCACACTCTGCAAGTTAAGCTGTACAACAAACAAAGCCAAGTCATTGCGACAAGCCCATTGAGTGTATTTTTTATGCATAGAAAAGGCTTAAGCTTAGGTAATTAACTCCCACCTAATTCACATTAAAAATAGCAATTGCAGTGCAATTTCATTAAATTACTTGCCTGAAAACACAGGCGCACTAAAATGGTGCAACAATGCTTAATAAAACACACTTTAGCCCTGAGCTACTCAATGCCATATGGCAAAATCAAACCACCGCCGTGATGCTTTTAAACGAAAGCTTTACGCTTATTTATGCCAATACCAGTACCAGTGAACTACTTGGTTTAGGCACTAAGCGTTTATTAGGGCAGTCTTTTGATGATTTATTTAACTACCATTCAATCGATTTAAAACGCATAGCGCAATACTCTTTAATTGATGGCGTAGATTGCCACCAGCATAGGGCTGACGTGGTATTTGTTGATTCTCGTCATGCTAAATTAGCAGTCAGTTCAAAACAGATAAAATACCAAGGTGCACTTTATATTTTATTAGAATGTCGGCAAACCGATGATGAAATTAAATTCGATCAAGCATCAAATCAAATGCACCAATACCAAGCCGCACGTAATTTAATTCGAGGTTTAGCGCACGAAATTAAAAACCCTTTAGGGGGAATTCGCGGAGCGGCGCAGTTATTGCAATACGAGGTAGACCAGCAAGAAAGAAATGAATGTGCCGAGCTTATTATTGAGCAAGCCGACCGATTGCGTGAATTAGTAGATAGACTGCTTGGGCCTAACCAATTACCGCAAAAGTCTTATGGCAATATACATCAAACCTTAGAGTCGGTGATCAAATTAAGTACCCTAGATAATAGTGACAATATTCGCTTGGTAAAAGATTACGATCCGAGTATTCCCGATGTTTATATTGACCAAAGTAAAGTGCAGCAAGTGGTGCTTAATATTGTGCGTAATGCCCAGCAGGCATTAGTTAATGGTGGGGAAATAAAAATTAAAACCCGAATTAACTATCAGCACCGCCGGCCCGGTAAGGCACCCAAAAAAGCCTTGTTAATTCAAGTGCTCGATAATGGCCCAGGGATTGATATTAGTGTACGCGATACTTTGTTTTATCCTATGATCACTAATAAAGATGGCGGCTCTGGATTGGGGCTTTCTATAGCGCAAACATTAATTGATCAACACAATGGTTATATTGAGTGCGATAGCTGGCCTGGTCACACCGAATTTAATATTTATCTGCCTTTTGCAGATTAACGCCTTGGAGTATGCATGAAAACAGTTTGGCTTGTAGATGACGATGCCTCAATTCGTTTTGTATTAGAAAAAGCGCTTACTCGCGCAGGTTTTACAGTACAAAGCTTTGCTGAAGCACAAAGTGTGCTTAATGCATTAAAATTTAGCCAACCTAGTGTGCTGATCTCCGATGTAAGAATGCCCGGTATGGACGGCATGGCACTGCTAGAGCTAATAGCAGAGCAAGTGCCCGGCTTACCGGTTATTATTATTACCGCGCATTCAGATCTCGATTCCGCCGTAAATGCCTTTCAAAAAGGGGCTTTTGAATATTTAGCCAAACCTTTTGATTTAAACGAGGCGATTGCCCTAGTTGAAAGCGCCTATAGAGCTAATTCTACAAAAAAAGTTAAACGTAAACTCACGCCCCCTAAAAGCGCACATATAATTGGCGAAGCACCTGCCATGCAAGAAGTGTTTAGGGCCATAGGTAAGCTTGCAGCCTCAAGCATGAGTGTACTTATTAATGGTGAGTCAGGAACGGGTAAAGAGCTTGTTGCCAGCGCCCTGCACAACCATAGTCCACGTAAAGAAAACCAATTTATTGCGCTAAATATGGCCGCAATCCCTAAAGAGCTGGTTGAGTCAGAATTATTCGGCCATGAAAAAGGGGCTTTTACTGGTGCAGATAGCGTGCGAAAAGGCCGTTTTGAACAAGCCAATGGCGGCACCCTATTTTTAGATGAAATTGGCGATATGCCTCTCGACGTACAAACTCGACTACTGCGGGTATTATCTGATGGTGAGTTTTACCGTGTTGGCGGGCATAAAAGCATAAAAGTAGATGTGCGTATTATTGCTGCAACCCATCAAAACCTTGAAGAGCTCGTAAAACAAGGCAAGTTTAGGGATGACTTATTTCATCGCTTAAATGTAGTGCGCCTGCGCTTACCAGCCCTTCGAGAGCGTACCGAAGACATTGAGCGTCTAGCACTGCACTTTTTACATAAAAGCGCTAAAGATCTACAAGTAGAAAGTAAAATTCTTAGCCTTAAAGCAATTGAGCAGCTACGCTTGTTCAGTTGGCCCGGTAACGTACGTCAATTAGAAAACACCTGCCGTTGGCTTACGGTTATGGCTCCTGGCGAGCTTGTTAGCGAGCAAGACTTGCCACCTGAAATTATTAATGCCTCACTAACTCAAGAAGAAGGCGATTGGTTAGATGCCTTCCAGTTATGGCTTAATCAGGAACTTAAACAAGGTAAGGAAAATATTTGGCCTAATATTCAAGCGCAACTAGAAACCCGCTTAATAAAAACAGCACTCGCCAATTGCGCAGGCCACAAACAAGAAGCCGCTATAAAAATAGGCTGGGGACGCAATACATTGACCCGTAAATTAAAAGAGCGCAACATTAATTAGTTTTGCGCGTAATAAACTCTTAGGTAATTAATGAAGTTAATAGAGAACATTCCGCTATTTAAACAGATGGAAATTATCAACCGTTTAGGATTTTTTAAAGAATTTAGCCTTAACGAGCGCCAAATACTTTTAGAGTCGTTTGGTTTATTATATTTAGTGCGCGAAAATTCATTTTTATTTAAACAGCACGACAACGATAAGCGCTTATTTATAGTACTTAGCGGTGCATTAATAGTGTTTAAGCACAACCATTTATTAGAGCTCGGTACTATACGTCCTGGGGAGTTTATTGGTGAAGGCGCTTTTATTAATAACCGCGCACGCAGCATTAGCGCACGTGCTAAAACGGATGCAATTGTGCTTGCTATTACCTCTGATGCCCTTACTCGCTTACCCAATGTAATACGCGAAAAAATTAAAGATAGAATAATTGAAGGTATGAGCTTACGTATTGCCAAGTTGAGCGAACACATAGAAAACCATGGTTAGATTTGTATACGCACTTTGATGCAAAAATAGTGACTTCACTTTATACTAGCGTTAATGCGTTACCCCACCGAGAGCAAACATGAACGAAGAATATATAGAAATTGAATTAGAAGAAGAGCCGATTGAGCTGTGTAAATTATTAAAAGTACTAAATTTAGTAGAAGGCGGCGGCCAAGCAAAAAACTTAATTGCTGAAGGTTATGTGGGTGTTAACCATGAAATTTGTACAATTAAACGGAAAAAACTATACAGTGGCGACATACTAGAATTTGATGGTGAGCTTTTTCAACTTGCATTAACCGAAGATGCAACACCGGTAGAGCGACCTGCCGAGCAGCCGCAATCTGAGCCAAGCCAAGCAGCACCGCAGCCAGCGAGTCAGCCTGCAAAAAATAAACGTAAGCGTACTAAAAAACCTAAAGTAGATGAAAAAACCGGTCGTCGCCCTATTTCATTCGGTTAAATTATAGTCTTTTTTTGATTTTTTATTTATAAAACCAACCAGCTTGTATAGTTGGCTTTTTTGATCTTTAATTACCTCACTAACTATAAAAAAAGTAAGGTAATTAAATGCTTGCACACCCCCCTCCTAAGTGGTTAAAACCACTCGCATGGGTAGCGCTTATATGGAACTTATGCGGCGTTATTGCCTTCGCACTACAAATGCTGATGACACCTGAAGTAATTAGCAAAATGCCTATAGATCAGCAAGCTGCATATTCTAACATTCCCGTTTGGTCAACCATTGCATTTGCTATTGCAGTCTTTGGCGGCACGCTTGGCAGTGCTTTATTGCTCGCTAAAAAGTCATTTGCACTGCCCGTATTTACCGTGTCGTTAATGGCTATTTTAATCCAACAGTATTACAATTTTATTGTTATTAACAGCGTTGAAATAATGGGATCTAGTGCGGTATTTATGCCACTGTTTGTGGTAGTAATTGCCATATTGCTACTTTGCGTTAGCTTTAAAGGCAAACAGCAAGGCTGGTTGTATGCAAATTAAAAATATCTTTTGGGTAAGTCTAGCTGGCTCCCTTGAATTAAAAACTTTCAGCATCATCTCTATTGTAATGGCTGTTTAAAAATCACGCTTTAAACACTGTTTTTTATCTTGGTATACACTTTGCAAATCACTAACTATAAAAGGTCACTCTACACAGCACTTAACTAATAACAAAGGGGCAAATAATGAATAATAGTTTCAAAACCCAGCAGCAACTTACCGTTAATGGTGAGCAGTTTCATATTCACTCTCTTAAAGGCCTTGGCGACAAAGCCAAACGCTTACCTTTTTCTTTAAAAATACTACTCGAAAACCTACTTCGTAACGAAGACGGCGAAAACATTAAAGAACAAGACATTCAAGCCCTATTAGATTGGGACCCTCAAGCTAAGCCCTCTGCTGAAGTAGCGTTTACGCCTGCCCGTGTTGTGATGCAAGACTTTACCGGTGTACCTGCCATTGTCGATTTAGCGGCAATGCGCGATGCGATGGAAAAACTAGGCGGCGATCCTGCAAAAATTAACCCGCTTTCTCCTGCTGAACTTGTTATTGACCACTCTGTCCAAGTAGATGGCTATGGTAACGAGGGTGCGTTTGACTTAAACGCCAAGCTTGAATATGACCGTAATAAAGAGCGTTATGAATTTTTACGTTGGGGCCAAACTGCCTTCGATAACTTAAAAGTTGTCCCTCCAGCAACCGGTATTGTGCACCAAGTAAATTTAGAGTATTTAGCGCGCGTTGTTTTTAATGATGAACGTAATGGCCAAAAGTACGCGTACCCAGACACCTTAGTGGGTACCGATTCGCACACCACTATGATTAACGGCTTAGGCGTACTTGGCTGGGGCGTAGGCGGCATTGAAGCCGAAGCCGCTATGCTTGGCCAACCTATTAGCTTATTAATACCTCAGGTTGTAGGGGTTAAATTAAACGGCCGTTTACCAGAGGGCACCACAGCTACCGACTTAGTACTTACCGTTACCGAAATGCTACGTAACCATGGTGTCGTAGGTAAATTTGTAGAGTTTTATGGTGATGGCCTTGCCGACTTACCACTTGCCGATAGAGCAACAATTGCCAACATGGCGCCAGAATATGGTGCTACATGTGGTATTTTCCCGATTGATGACGAAACCATTAACTATCTGCGTTTAACCAACCGCGATGAGAAACAGCTTAAACTTATTGAAGATTATGCTAAGCATCAAGGCTTATGGCGTAACGATGGCGATGAAGCTAATTACACCGATAAACTTGAACTGATATTAGATGACGTAGTACCAAGCCTTGCTGGCCCTAAACGCCCACAGGATAGAATATCACTTGATAAAGCTGGCGAAGCAATTAGTCAGCATTTAAAAGAGTTTCAAGACGAGCGTTTAGCAAAAATTAGCAGCAGTGATACAGAGCAAGCACGTATCGAAAGCGAAGGCCCTGCAACTAATCCTGACGAATCAAGCAATGAAGCGCCGTTTATAGGCGCAGCAAAAGTAAACTTTAAGGGCCAAGAGTTCGAACTAAAAGATGGTGCCTGTGTTATTGCCGCAATCACTAGTTGTACAAACACCTCTAACCCCAGTGTTATTTTAGCGGCTGGCTTAGTTGCTAAAAAAGCCAAGCAATTAGGGATTAATGTAAAACCTTGGGTTAAAACATCACTTGCTCCTGGCTCTAAGGTCGTTACTGACTACTTAGAAAAAGCAGGGCTAATGGACGATTTAGAAAGCCTAGGCTTTAACTTAGTTGGCTATGGTTGTACAACGTGTATTGGTAACTCAGGCCCGCTGGCTCCTGAAATTTCAGATGCTATTCAAAAGCACAAACTGGTTGTGAGCTCAATTTTATCGGGTAACCGTAACTTTGAAGGGCGTATTCACCAAGATGTTAAAATGAACTTTTTAGCATCTCCTCCGCTTGTTGTAGCTTACGCCATTGCGGGCAGAACCGATATTGACGTATATAACGAACCACTGGCACAAGATGCTAACGGTAACGATATTTACCTTAAAAACATTTGGCCAAGTGTTAAAGAAGTAAGCGATTTAGTTAAGGAAACGGTAACCAGAGAAATGTTCGAAAAAAGTTATGCTAACGTATACGAAGGCGATAGCCGTTGGCAAAAAATTCAAATACCTGATGGTAAACTTTACGATTGGGATGATGCATCAACCTATATTAAAAAAGCACCCTTTTTTGATGGTATGAGTATTGAGCCTCCGGGTATTCCAACCATTACCGGCGCACGTTGTTTAGCAAAACTAGGTGACTCGGTTACTACGGATCATATTTCGCCAGCCGGTGCGATTAAAGCAGACTCACCAGCAGGGTTATATTTACAAGATAACAAAGTAGGGCAAGCGCAGTTTAACTCTTATGGTTCGCGTCGTGGTAACCACGAAGTAATGATGCGCGGTACCTTTGCTAATATTAGGCTTAAAAACCTCCTTGCACCTGGTACTGAAGGCGGTGTTACCCGCACGCAACCTGATGATGAGCTTGCCAGTATTTATGATGCCGCCATGGAATATCAAAAGAACGATACGCCATTGGTTATTTTAGCTGGTAAAGAATATGGTACCGGCTCATCTCGTGACTGGGCGGCGAAAGGCTCGCTACTGTTAGGTGTTAAAGCTGTAATAGCACAAAGCTATGAGCGTATTCATCGCTCTAACCTTATTGGTATGGGAGTTTTACCACTACAGTTTAAAGATGGCGAAAGTCATGAGTCGCTAGGTTTAACCGGCCAAGAGCAGTTTGATATTGAAGGCTTGTTTGATAAAACCAAGGAAGTTAGCGTTATTGCAACTAATAGTGAAGGTAAAAAAGTAAGCTTTAGTGCCGATGTACGTATTGATACGCCAAAAGAGTGGGATTACTACAAACACGGTGGCATTTTACAGTATGTACTTCGTAATATGCTCGATTAACTAATAGCAACTTAAACTTACGCCTAAAATTTAATCATAGCCTAACAATTTTGTTAGGCTTTTTTATGCGCGTCAGTTGCGATAAATCAAGGTAATGCTTTAAAAACACCCTACACTAGTAAGACTATTAGTGAGGGCGCTATGTCACAAATCATAATTATTAGGCTACTTAAAATATCAATTGTACTTGGGTTATGCCTAATTGTGACTGGTCATGCGTTAATTGTATCAAGCTACTTTACTCGCCAGCATGGTATTAACGGCATAATTACAGCGGCAGCCTGCATTGCTATTGGCGTATTATTATCGTTACCCACTAAAATTTATTTAACTATTTTACTTATGGAAGCAGAAAAGCGTTATTTAAAAGCGCATAGCCATAAACACAAATAATGAATAATGAATAATGAATAATTAAAAACCGTTTAAATCATTTAATTGTTTAGTACGTTGCTCTAATTTTTGTTTTGCTTTTTCAGCGTCATCAAACACCTTTTTAATTGATACTGGATCATAAACTGTAGGTGTAGCTGAAGTGCTATTTACTGCTGAGGATTTGGAACTGCCCGATAAAATAGCCGTATCTTGGGCAACCACCACGTTAATATCTTTAGGGTCTAGTTTTACTTCAACACTTTTACCATTAGGGTGAGGCGTATCTGAAAAATGCCATTGGCCTTGCCGATCTTGCCACTTAAATATTTTACTGCGGGTTGTTGAGGGTGTGTTCGACACGCTACTAACGGCTTGCTCAAACGTATTGCTGGTAAACGAGATTATTTTATCTTTAATTTGCTGAGATTCGTTGATCACAACAGATGTACTAAGCCATGTTTCTCCGTTTGGCTTTTTTAAATAAAATAGAGAAATAACAGCAATAATCATTACTGACACTGCTAAATAGGTAAAGTATTTCATAGCCTTCCTGCTTAAAATTAATCCTTTATTCGGCCAAGTTTAATAAAAAGCAATCAATCAGGCAATCCTTTTGTGTAAGTAAAAAACGCAGCCAAGGCTGCGTTTTATTAAATATTGAGCGAGATAATCAATAATATTAAATACCATCACCATCAATGTGCAAACCACACTCTCGGTTTAAACCAAAAAAGCGAGTTTCCTCTTCGGTCATACCGGGCTCTAGCTTACGTGTAGTATGTATGTCTCCCATAGAGACATAGCCTTCCTCCCAAAGGGGATGGTACGGCAAGTTATGCTTAGTTAAATACTGATATACATCGCGGTTTGTCCACTCAATAATTGGGTAAACTTTTACTGTACCACGGCTAATTTCAATTACTTGCTTATCAGCACGGCTTGATGCTTGGTCGCGACGCAGGCCACTAAACCACGTACCAGCATTAATTTCTTTTAAGGCGCGAGTCATCGGCTCAACTTTATTAAGCTGATTGTACTGCTTAATTCCGGCCTCTCCTTGCTCCCATAACTTGCCAAATTTAGCTTCTTGCCAAGCAGGGCTAAGCTCTGATTTGTACACTTTTAAATTGAGTGATAAACGTGCCGTCATTTGCTCAATAAATTGATACGTTTGTGGAAACAAATAACCTGTATCTGTTAATACCACCGGAATATCTGGCTGTTGTAATGTTATTAAGTGCAACATTACGGCCGCTTGAATACCAAAACTCGATGATAAAAAATGTGTCTCAGGTAAGTTTTCAAGTGCCCATTGCACGCGCTGCTCGGCGCTCATGTTTTTCAGTATGCCATTGGCGTCTGCTAGCATGCTAGTTTGGCTTTGTTTATCTAACTGTAAAATGTTTTTAAATTCACTCATGGTAAATTCCAAACCTTAGCCAGTGTGTTGCACTGGCTTATTATTATGCGTGAAAATCGGTAACTGATACTTTAACTTCAGCAACAATGCCTTTGCGGATCACAAAATCACCAAAGCATTCACCGTCATTACGCTCATTAACCCATTGACCAATTAATTCATCAAAAGCAGCTAAATACACGTCTTCACCCACATTTTCTAAATATAATTTAGGAATACGTGTGCCTTCAAGGTTACCGCCTAGATACACATTATATTTACCCGGACCTTTCCCAACCAATCCCGCTTCGGCTAACATGGCACGCCCACAGCCATTGGGGCAACCCACAACGCGCATAATAATACTGTCATTCGGCACACCATGCTTGGCTAACAGTGCTTCTATTTTTTCAACCAAACTAGGTAAATAACGCTCAGCTTCAGCCATAGCTAATGGGCATGTTGGCAGTGCCACACACGCCATAGAATTTTTACGTTGTTCGGTGTCTTTATCGTCAATTAAACCATGGTTACGGGCAATTTCTTCAATCACGGCTTTTTGATTTGCAGCTACACCAGCAATAATTAAGTTTTGGTTTGCCGTCATGCGCATGTCACCTTGGTGAACTTCTGCTATTTTACGACAGCCTGTTTTTAGTGGTTTGTCTGGATAATCTAAAATACGCCCACTTTGAATAAATAATGTTAAGTGATGTTTGCCATCTATACCTTCAACCCAACCTATACGATCGCCTCGGTGAGTAAATTTATAAGGACGACTTGAAGCAAACTCAACACCCGCACGTTTCTCTACTTCCGCTTTAAATACATCAACGCCTACTCGATCTAATGTGTATTTTGTTTTAGCATTTTTGCGATTTGAACGATTACCCCAATCGCGCTGTACCGACACCACATGCTCGGCAATTTTTAACGTATGTTCTAGTGGAATAAAACCAAAGTCGTCTGCTTTACGTGGGTAGGTTGCTGTATCGCCATGTGTCATGGCAAGGCCACCACCGACAAGTACGTTAAAGCCAATTAATTTACCATTTTCGGCAATAGCTACAAAGTTTAAATCATTGGCGTGCACATCCACTTCATTATTCGGCGGAATTGTTACCGTTGTTTTAAACTTACGCGGTAAGTAATTAGAACCTAAAATTGGCTCTTCTGTGGTTTCTGCTTTTTCACCATTAAGCCAAATTTCGGCGTAAGCCTTGGTTTTTGGTAATAGGTGCTCTGAAATTTTTGCAGCCCATTCATACGCTTCTTGATGCAGCTCTGACTCAACCGGATTAGTAGTACACAACACATTTCGATTAACATCGCCTGCGGTAGCAATAGAGTCAATTCCAACGCTATCCAGTAATTGATGCATGCCTTTAATATTAGGCTTTAATACACCATGAAACTGAAACGTTTGACGCGTAGTTAAACGGATACTGCCATAGCTGGTTTTTTCTTCTGCAAATTTATCTATGGCTAACCATTGCTCAGGCTTAATAATACCGCCAGGCATACGCGCACGTAACATTACGTTGTGTAATGGTTCAAGCTTTTGCTTAGCGCGCTCACCACGAATATCGCGGTCATCTTGCTGGTACATACCGTGAAACCGAATTAACTGGAAGTTATCAGCGGTAAAACCACCGGTGATCTCATCTTTTAAATCTGTTGCTATAGTGCCACGTAAAAAATTACTTTCTCGTTTCATGCGCTCGTTATCAGAAAGCTTTACGTTTTTATCTTGTTCGCTCATGTTTAATCCTAAATTAGTGACAGTGACGGCTGCTTTAAATATTTAATTTTAGTAAACGTCTTTCTGATAGCGGTTTGCGCTGCGTAAATCTTTTAAATACTGCTGAGCATCTTCATCGCTCTTGCCGGTATTTTCTTTAATAATTTCGAGTAATGTTTGGTGCACATCTTTTGCCATATTGTTAGCGTCGCCACACACATAAAAATGTGCGCCAGCTTCAAGCCACTCAAAAATAGCTTTGCTGTTACTACGCAACTTGTCTTGCACATACACTTTTTCGGCTTGATCGCGGCTAAATGCAACATCTACTTTGCTTAGTAAACCCGACTTTAAGTAACCTTGAATTTCAACTTGGTATAAAAAGTCTTGAGTAAAATGTGGATTGCCAAAAAACAGCCAGTTTTTACCTGATGCGCCACGCGCATCACGCTCTTGTAAAAAGGCTCGAAACGGTGCTATTCCCGTACCAGGGCCAACCATAATGATTGGTGTTTCATCATTCGTTGGTAAACGAAAATTATCGTTATGCTCACTAAATACCTTAACTTTACAGCCTTCCTCAGCACGGCGCGCTAAATAGCCCGAACAACCGCCTAAATGCTCACGACCAAAGGCATCAAACTCAACTAATGCTACGGTTAAATGTACCTCGTCTTCAACCTCGCTTTGGCTAGAGGCAATTGAATATAAACGTGCTTGTAATTTACGCAGGCAATCGACGAGTGTTTGCGCGTCGAGCTTAGCGGGGTTTTGTGCAACTACATCAAATATTTGGCGCGGCTCAATGTATTGATGCATTGCCGCTTTATCTTCAACCAATTTTAATAGTTGTGGTGTGCCTGTCGCTATTGCATATTTTTCCACAAAGCCAGGGTACGACTGCGTTAATTCAAGTTTTTCAATCAGTGCATCGCGAATACTTAGCTGTTCATCTGCAACTTTTACTAAACTAGCTGCATCAATTTGCGTGTGTGTAAGCAACTCATCAACACGGGCTTCGTCATTTAAAAAATACACACCTAATGAATCACCTGGTATATAACTAATGTCTGAGCCTTCAAGCGAAATTTCTACGTGGCGGACATCTTTAGTTGAATCGCGACCTGTAATTTTTTGCACTAAACCTAGTTCTGCGGCAAACGGGTTTTGCTTAGTATATTGGCTTGCCACAGTAGTTGACCCAGCAAACGGCATTGCAATAACTTGACCACCTGAACTACCTTGCTGTGCTTTTAAATCCGGTTCAAAGGCATCCAATGCGCCAGTGATCCAAGTTGTCGCTTCGTCTTCGTAATCTACATCTAAATCGGCGCGTTGATAAATTGTTTCTGCGCCGAGTGTATTTAACCGCTGCTCAAAGTCTTTTGCTGTTTGGCAAAAAAATTCATAGCTCGAATCCCCCAAGCCAATCACGGCTACCTTCACCCCATCTAACTTAGGCGCTTTTTTAGTGGTTAAAAATTCGTGTAAAGCCTCTGCATCTTCTGGTGGTTCACCTTCGCCGTAAGTTGCAACAACCACAGTTATAAACTTTTCTTTTTTTAGTGCAGTTGGTTTGTAATCGGCCATGCTCACTAGCTTTACGGCTAAACCGCGTGACTCTGCTTGTGCTTTTAACTTAGCAGCTACACCTTTTGCATTACCTGTTTGCGAGCCATATAAAATAGTTAATGCAACTGCCTCACCAGCACTTGGAGCTGCTCCCACAGCACCGCCTAAAGCCGCCGTATTAGCATTTGCAGCAAGATAACCACTAACCCATGCTTGTTGAATTGGATTAAGCTCAGCCACTAAACCTTGCAGCTTTTGTACTTGCTCTTGCGATAGCGGACTTGCCGCAGCGTTTAGTTGACCTAGCAACATGAATCAATTCCCCGTAACCCTAAAAGTTAAACACAACGTACTGTTATACGTCGTTCAAAATGAGTTTTACCTCACCCAGAGACTATCTGTTGAGGTTTACTGAGCTTGTAGGATAGCGGGCAATGCAGAGTTAAAAAAAGAACAGAATCAACTTTGATATTCTATTTAGTTATTAACTTTAGTAAATATAGTTAAAAACAGATTAAGAAATGTATTTTCGAAGGATAAAAGGGGCTATTTGTGCCTGAGCTTTATTGAGTAGATAAATATTGTTGTTATGTATAAATACCACAATCATAAAAGAGCGCTAAATTAACTCTGAGTTGCTGATTGCTTGCAGCTCAAACTCGCAGCTTCGTAAAAACAAAAAGCCCCAGCAAATAAATGCCGGGGCTTTTTATAAAACAGACTTAATTAAAAATTAAGCTTGTTTTGGACGTTCAATAACTGCTACGAATGTCCAAGATTTACTCTTAGAAATTGGAGCACATTCACGGATAGTAACTACGTCACCAGCCTGAACTTCATTATTTTCGTCATGTACGTGTAGCTTAGTCGTGCGTCGAATGAATTTCCCATAAATTGGGTGCTTCACATAACGTGCGATAGCAATAGTGAAAGATTTTTCCATCTTGTCGCTAATTACACGGCCTTGAAGAGTACGAATTTTATCGCTCATTATTGACCTGCCTTCTGGTTAATAACTGTTTTTACACGCGCGATATCGCGGCGTACTGTTCTTAGCGTGTGTGTCTGAGCTAACTGACCAGTGCTTGCTTGCATGCGCATATTAAATTGCTCACGAAGAAGTCCTAGAAGTTCAGTATTAAGCTCTTCTACGCTTTTATCTTTTAGTTCGCTAGCTTTCATCACATTACCGTCCGAGTTACGAAAGTTGTTTTGAATGGCAATTTACGAGCAGCAAGGTCAAACGCTTCACGAGCAAGCTCTTCTGAAACACCTTCCATTTCGTAAAGTACTTTACCAGGCTGAATTTCAGCAACCCAATACTCAACAGAACCTTTACCTTTACCCATACGAACTTCAAGCGGTTTGTTCGTGATTGGCTTGTCTGGGAAAACACGGATCCAGATTTTACCTTGACGTTTCACGTGACGCGTCATGGCACGACGAGCTGCTTCGATTTGACGAGCAGTCATGCGGCCACGGCCAGTAGCTTTCAAACCGAAAGTACCGAAGCTTACTTTGTTACCGTTTTGCGCTAGACCACGGTTGCGACCTTTGTGCGTTTTACGGAATTTTGTACGTTTTGGCTGTAACATTACTCGCTACCTCTACTTAGCACTTTTTTTGGCTTTCTTTGGTGCGCGTTTAGCTGGCTTCTCTTGCTCTTGTACTAGTGGTAAACCACCAATAACTTCGCCTTTGAAGATCCAAACTTTAACACCAATGATACCATAAGTGGTTAAGGCCTCAGAAGTTGCGTAGTCGATATCAGCACGAAGAGTATGTAGAGGTACACGACCTTCACGATACCACTCTGTACGTGCGATTTCTGCGCCGCCAAGACGACCGCTAACTTCAACTTTAATCCCTTTAGAACCGATGCGCATTGCATTTTGTACCGAACGCTTCATAGCGCGACGGAACATAACACGACGCTCTAGTTGAGAGGCAATGCCGTCTGCTACTAGTTGTGCATCTAGTTCTGGTTTACGTACTTCAGAAATATTAATCTGAGCAGGTACACCAGCGATTTTAGTTACCGCTTGACGTAATTTTTCTACGTCTTCGCCTTTTTTACCGATAACAACACCCGGACGAGCCGTGTGGATTGTTACGCGGATTGATTTTGCTGGACGCTCAATAACGATTTTAGACACAGAAGCCGTTTTCAATTCCTTTGTAAGGAATGTACGTACTTTGTGATCGCCAAAAAGCTGTGCAGAGAAATCTTTTGAACTCGCGTACCAGGTAGAAACCCAAGGTTTAGATATACCTAGGCGAATACCAGTAGGATGAACTTTTTGTCCCATTACTTATATCTCCTAGCTATCTGAAACCATAACAGTGATATGGCTTGTACGCTTAAGGATGCGGTCTGCGCGTCCTTTAGCACGTGGCATAATACGTTTCATTGTAGGACCATCGTCCACAAAGATCGTTGTTATACGAAGCTCATCAATGTCAGCACCTTCGTTATGCTCTGCGTTAGCAATAGCAGACTCAAGTACTTTCTTTACTAATACAGCCGCTTTTTTCGGGCTGTACGCCAGGATTTCTAGTGCGCGATCAACCGGTAGTCCGCGGATCTGATCTGCAACTAGACGTGCTTTTTGCGCCGAACCAGAGGCGAATTTATGTTTAGCTAATGCTTGCATTTATCTTCCCCTCTTATCGTTTCTTCGCTTTCTTATCCGCAGCATGGCCACGGTAAGTGCGAGTTGGTGCAAATTCACCTAGTTTGTGACCGATCATTTCGTCTGTGATAAACACAGGAACGTGCTGACGACCATTATGGACAGCGATGGTCAATCCGATCATGTTAGGTATGATCATTGAACGACGGCTCCAAGTTTTAATTGGCTTCTTGTCTCCGCTTTCCAACGCTTTCTCTACCTTCTTCAGCAAGTGTAGGTCTATAAAAGGACCCTTCTTGAGAGAACGTGGCATGGCTATTCCTCAACTATTATTTAGTACGACGACGTACGATAAACTTATCAGTACGCTTGTTCTTACGTGTCTTAGCACCTTTAGTCGGCTTACCCCATGGAGACACAGGATGACGACCACCAGATGTACGACCTTCACCACCACCGTGTGGGTGATCTACCGGGTTCATGGCAACACCACGAACTGTCGGACGGATACCACGCCAGCGATTTGCACCTGCTTTACCAAGTGAACGAAGCATATGCTCAGCATTGCCTACTTCACCTAGAGTCGCACGACAATCAGCTTCAACTTTACGTACTTCGCCTGAACGAAGACGTAATGTTACATACTGACCATCACGAGCAAGGATTTGAACGTATGCACCAGCAGAACGTGCGATTTGAGCACCTTTACCTGGTTTTAATTCTACGTTGTGAACAGTCGAACCTACAGGCATATTACGCATTGGTAATGCATTACCAGGTTTGATTGGTGCATCAACACCAGACTGGATTGCATCGCCAGCTTTTAAGCCTTTTGGTGCGATAATGTAACGACGCTCACCGTCTGCATATAATACAAGAGCGATGTTTGCGCTACGATTTGGATCGTATTCTAAACGTTCAACAGTGGCTGGAATGCCATCTTTAGTACGTTTAAAATCGATTAAACGGTAATGTTGCTTATGACCACCACCGATATGACGAACCGTAATACGACCATTGTTATTACGACCACCTGATTTAGAGTTTTTCTCTAATAGTGGTGCGTACGGCTTACCCTTATGTAAATCAGAGTTAACCACTTTAACTAAGTGACGACGGCCCGCAGAAGTAGGCTTACACTTTTGAAGTGCCATAATTCTATCCCCTTATTACTCGGCGCCGCCGACAAAGTCTAGCTCGCTACCTTCTTTAAGAGTAACGTAAGCTTTTTTCCAGTCGTTACGACGACCGAAACGTGCGCCAGTACGTTTTGTTTTACCCTTAACGTTAAGTGTGCGAACACCCGTTACTTCTACTTCAAAAAGCTTCTCAACTGCTGCTTTAACTTCAGCTTTAGTTGAATCTTTTGCTACTTTAAAAACAATAGTATTGTTTTCTTCAGCAGCAATAGTGCTTTTTTCAGAGATATGTGGAGCAACGATCACTTTTAAAAGACGTTCTTCGCGAATCATGCTAGCGCCTCCTCAAGTTGCTTAACAGCAGCGGCTGTAATAAGTACCTTGTCGAAAGCAATTAAGCTTACAGGATCGATACCAGCTACATCACGCGTGTCAACCTTATAAAGGTTACGTGCCGATAAGAAAAGATTTTCATCTACTTCTTCAGTCACGATAAGAACATCTTTAAGCTCAAGTTCTTTAAGCTTAGCAACTAGTTCTTTAGTTTTTGGTGCTGCTAGAGCAAAACTTTCAACAACGATTAAACGCTCTTGACGAACTAATTCAGATAAGATGCTTTTAATCGCACCGCGGTACATTTTACGGTTTACTTTTTGGCTATGATCCTGTGGTTTAGCTGCAAAGCTAACGCCACCTGAACGCCAAATTGGGCTACGAATCGTACCAGCACGTGCTCGGCCAGTACCTTTTTGAGCCCATGGCTTTTTACCACCACCGCTTACTTCAGAACGTGTCTTCTGAGCACGAGTACCTTGACGAGCACCTGCTGCGTATGCAACAACTACTTGATGTACTAATGCTTCGTTAAACTCACGTCCAAAAGTAGCTTCAGAAACTTCAAGACCGCCAGAAGCGTCTTTAATTGCTAATTCCATCACTAAATCTCCAGGACTTATGCTTTAACAGCTGGTTTAACGATAACGTCACCGCCGATAGCGCCAGGTACTGCACCTTTAACTAAAAGCAAATTACGCTCAGCGTCAACGCGAACTAGTTCTAAGTTTTGAGTCGTTACACGCTCAGCACCCATATGACCGGCCATTTTCTTACCTTTAAACACCTTACCAGGTGATTGGTTTTGACCGATTGAACCAGGAGCACGGTGAGATAGAGAGTTACCATGTGTAGCGTCTTGCATGCTGAAATTCCAGCGCTTAACACCACCTTGGAAACCTTTACCTTTAGAAGTACCGGTTACGTCAACCTTGTTGATTTCGTTGAATAATTCAACAGTAAGCTCAGCGCCTACTTCAAAATCGCCTTCACCACCATTTAGGCGGAATTCCCACAGACCGCGACCCGCTTCAACACCAGCTTTAGCGAAATGACCCGCTGAAGCTTTGTTTACACGACTTGCTTTTTTAGTGCCTGCGGTTACTTGAAGCGCGTTATAACCGTCTGTTGCTTCAGATTTAATCTGAGCAATGCGGTTAGGTGTCGCTTCAATAACTGTCACAGGGATAGATACACCATCTTCAGTGAAGATTCGTGTCATACCCACTTTACGACCGACTAGACCTAATGCCATTTTCCTAAAACCTCTCTAATCTTCCGATTAACCCAGGCTGATTTGAACATCTACACCAGCAGCAAGATCTAAACGCATAAGAGCGTCAACAGTCTTGTCAGTTGGTTCAACGATGTCGATCAGACGTTTATGGGTGCGGATCTCGTACTGATCACGCGCGTCTTTATTAACGTGCGGTGATGTTAGTACAGTAAAACGTTCAAAGCGTGTAGGTAGTGGAATTGGTCCACGTACTTGTGCGCCAGTGCGTTTCGCAGTTTCCACGATTTCCGCCGTTGATTGGTCAATCAAACGGTGGTCAAAAGCTTTTAGGCGAATACGAATGCGTTGATTTGACATTCTTAACCTCAATATAAAGAGCATTTAAAAGAGCATAAAAAAACGACCGAAACAATCTTAAATATTAAGATTTCGGTTGTTAGATTATATCTACGTTGAGTTCCAAATCGGAACTCCTGTTTATTAGCTAGAAATCCTAGCTTAATTTATCCTTTCAAGTTCCCTTGGGAATTTTGAAAGCCTGCGTATTATAATTACATTGGTGATAAATGCAACAGCTAATTAGTAAATAATTACAGCCTGCTGGTTGCTCAAATATACTGCAACCTATTATAGAGCAGCTACAATCAAGTGTAATGCATATATATTAAGCCATAACGTACTGACTAATCGGCAACGCAAATTAAAGGCTTTTTTAGATCTTATGTTATCATATGCGCCAATTTTGCTTTTATATACCCAAATTATATGGGTAATTACTCTCTATATGGTGAGTCGATGCGTATTGTAAATTATTGCTTAAATGTTTTATCAGCTGGAGTAAGCCGCTTACTTGTAAGAAGTAAGGTACTGCCAGAAAAGCCGACTGAACAATATGAATTAAACTCTAAAAACCCTACCTTTTATATTGTGCGCTTAAACTCTCGCTTTGACTTAGCGGCGCTTGCTCGGGTATGTAAACGCCATGGATTACCCGATCCTAGAGAACAACAAGTATTAGGCACACAACGCTTAGACCGCTTTATAGGGATTGAAAACCCACCACCATTAATTGGTGATATAGCAAAGCCAACTAATGCACTAGCGCAAGGCAAACAAATTATTGATCACTTATTAAGTAGTGGTCAAAAAGATGTACAGGTTATTCCTGTTACTATTTTATGGGGCCGAGCGCCCGGCAAAGAAAAGCCCGGACTTAGCACGCTCATAACACACTCATTAACACCAAGTTGGTTTAGAAAGTTATTTGTGGTGTTGTTTTCTGGCCGAGATAACTTTATCCGCTTTAGCCAACCACTCGACTTATCACTTTTAGTAGACGAAAAAGCGGACGTTAACGAGCTTCCACAAAAACTATTAAGAGTAGCCCGCGTGCACTTTCGCCGCCAAAAACTTGCCGCAACAGGCCCTAAAATGCCATCGCGCGAGCAGCTATTTAACTCATTATTAGCCTCTCCAACAATAAAAAAAGCCATACAAGACGAAGCAAAAGCTAAAAATATTAGCCAAGCGCAAGCACGTCAAAATGCGGTTAAGTTACTTAATGAAATAGCGGCTAACTATTCAGAGGCGATGATACGCGTAGCTGAGCGTTTTTTAACTTGGCTGTGGAATAAGCTATATAACGGTATAGATATAAAATACACAGAGCAAATTCATGAGCTGACTAATAAAGGCCACGAAATTATTTATATGCCGTGCCATCGCAGCCATATGGATTACTTACTACTTACTTATGCTATTTATCATCAAGGTTTAGTACCACCACATATAGCCGCGGGTATTAACCTTAACTTTTTTCCGGCAGGCGGGATCTTTCGCCGCTCGGGTGCGTTTTTTATTCGCCGTTCATTTGCCGGTAATAAGCTCTACTCTGCAGTATTTAAAGAATATTTAAGCCAGTTATTTATTAAAGGTTATTCTGTTAAATTTTATACCGAGGGCGGGCGTAGCCGCACCGGGCGTTTGTTACCACCTAAAACGGGTATGTTAGCAATGACCATGCAAGCTATGCTGCGTGGTATTGACCGCCCTATTTCTATTGTGCCGGTATATATTGGTTACGAGCACGTTATGGAAATTAACACGTACCTTAAAGAACTCGCTGGAAATGATAAAAAAGGTGAGTCTATCTTTGGAATTTTTAAAGCGATTAAAAATCTTAAAAACTATGGTCGAGGTTATTTAAACTTTGGTGACCCTATTTCCATAAACCAATACTTAAACGACAACCAACCCAATTGGCGTGACGACATACACCCTACCGATGTACAAAAACCACAATGGTTAGGCCCACAAGTGGCAAACCTAGCCGACCAAGTTATGGTTAAAATTAACAATGCAGCGGCACTTAATGCGGTTAATTTATTAGCGATGATTTTACTGGTAAACGACAAGCACGCACTGAGTAAGCCAAAACTTTTAGCGCAACTTGATTTTTACTTACGCTTACAACGCGACGCCAGCTACAGTAATAAAGTAACAGCTCCAGAGGAAACACCAGAGCAATTGTTAACGCATGCATTAAAGCTTAATAAGTTTGATGTGATAAGTGATGAATTTGGCGAAATTATCGCGATTAACGATAAAGAAAAAACACTCTTTAATTATTATCGTAATAATATTTTACATCTTTTTGCCGTACCAAGTTTAATTGCACTGCATTTGTTTAGAGAAAAAACCACAACAGTTTCAAAGTGTCAGCAGCTAATTGCGGCGTTTTATCCTCTGTTTGCTAAAGAATGGTATTTACGAGAGCTAGATGAGGACTACATTACGCGTATTTTAGCTAATTTTGTAGATCAAAACTTAATAGAACTTGATGGCGATAACATTCATATAACCAATACCAACGACTGTTTGGCTAAATTGGATATGTTAGGTAAAGCACTAAGCTTTACGTTGCAGCGTTATGCCATTGTGATTGGCTTTATACAAACTAGCAACGGCATTGAAAAAGCAGAGTTAGAGCGAGAAAGCCAAGTGCTAGCACAACGCTTAGGTACTTTGCATGGGATTAAAACCCCAGAGTTTTTTGATAAAAAGGTGCTGGTCGGCTTTATTGATAATTTACGCGCACAGTCTTTAATTACCGATGGTGATGCGGGCTTAATAGGCAGCGTGCAATTATGTGAAACTTATATGCATCTTAAAGCATTATTGCCAGCACGTGTTTGGCAATCAATTAGCGATATAGTACAAGGTCAGTGTAAATAAAGCCTTAGTTTTGAGTGAGTGCTACGCCGCTTACTTACTTGTTTAAATGTAGGTGCCGTACAATTTATATGGCACCTACTACCCTTTGTTACTAGTGCGTAAGTTAGCGCTGACGCATAACCCCTTCTTGCATTGTTGAGGCAATTAAGTTGCCTTGGCGGTCAAAAAACTGCCCTCTTACTAACCCTCGACCAGAACTTGCACTTGGGCTGTCAACTGAGTATAAAATCCAATCATCCATTCTAAATGGTCGATGAAACCACATTGCATGGTCAATCGTGGCAACTTGCATATTAGGTTGCATAAAAGACACACCATGCGGCTGCAAAGCAGTTGGTAAAAATTCAAAATCAGACGCGTACGCTAATAAGTAATTATGAATACGTTGATCGTCTGGCATTTCACCGTTAGCTTTAAACCAAATGTGCTTAACAGGCTCCATTGCTTCAGGTTTAAATGGGTTATGAAAGGTCACCGGACGTATTTCTATTGGCATTTCACTAATAAATTGATTGCGTATAGCTGCGGGTATTTGCTCGGCGTTTTCTTTATAAAACTCTAACGATGAACGCAGCTCTTCGGGTAAAGGTACGTCAGGCATAGTCGCCTGATGCGATAATCCTTCTTCAGCCCCTTGAAAAGACGCTGTCATGTAAAAAATAGGCTTACCGTACTGAATAGCACTAACCCGACGAGTGCTAAAGCTTTTACCATCGCGAATAGCTTCTACATCATACACAATAGGCTTAGTGGCATCGCCTGGGCGTAAAAAGTAAGAGTGGAGTGAATGTACAATACGCCCCTCTGGTAGCGTTTCTTTTGCAGCAGATAGCGCTTGGCCCATAACTTGGCCGCCAAATACAGCACCAAAACCTAAATCTTGGCTTTGCCCTCGATACAAACCTTGCTCAATTTCTTCAAGTGTTAACAACGACAATAAATCATCTAATACTTGGCTCATTATTACTTCCTCAATTCTCTAATACCCAAATGATACTATACAATAGAGGGATGTAAATCATTCTACGAGTCCTGATATGGCGTATTGGCTATTTAAAACTGAACCCGATGCATTTTCGATTGACGATCTTAAAAATGCACAAAATCAAACCACACTTTGGGAAGGGGTACGTAATTACCAAGCACGTAACTTTATGCGCGACGAGGTAAAAGTAGGTGACCTCGTAATGATTTACCATTCTAGCTGCAAGCTCGTAGGCGTAGTAGGTATTGCTGTAGTAACAAAAGCAGCTTACCCAGATCCAACTCAGTTTGATTTAAGTAGTGATTATTATGATGCTAAAGCCACCAGCGACAATCCTCGCTGGGTAGTGGTAGAAGTAACTTATCAATCTCATTTAGACTCTCTGGTTAGCTTAAAAGAAATAAAAGCTAACCCTCGCATCACCGACATAGCGCTTAAAAAAGGCGGGCGATTATCAATAATGCCCGTAACCCAAAATGACTGGCAAGTAATTACCCGCATGGCTGAGGAGTAAAATATTTTACTATTTAACCTGAGCCTAGTTATTTAAAAAGCGGTAAATTTAGTTACCGGCTAATTTATAAGTAAAGCAATCCTCTATGCAACAGGTATAACTCTCTGACACTAATACAAAAGTACGTTTATTTTTCTTATCTATGGTAATTTGCTATAATTCGCCGCTTGTTTTTGTGGAGGAAAAATGAAGTTACTGTATTGGTTAGATGAGTGGTTAACCCTTTCGTGTGATGAGCAGCAAGCCAAACTGCCAATGTCTGGGGGAGATTTACTTGGCGATGTATATGTTAAGTACGACTTTATTGATATTACTAAGCCTCTACTATTTACCTTTTCGCCTGCTGGCACCAATGTTCAGGAGCAAGACCTTCACGCAGACTTCGCGCCCTGGGGTTATCACCTGGCACAAAAACAAAACGTAAATGTGATTGCCTTTCAGCACCTAGGGAAAAGTAATTGGTTTCGTAACCGCAATTTAATTTTTTTTCTGGAACAATTATCCCCACTGCTTACATCTTTTAAGACTCGATTAGGTTATGGCTTAAGCCGTGGTGGCTTTGCGGTTGGTGCTTTTGCAAAATTATTAAAGCTAGATCAGGTATTGCTTTTTCACCCTGTTAGCACTAAAAATAAAAGCTTAGTGCCATGGGACGACCGCTCTAGCACAGATATAGCTCAGCAATATGATTGGGAAGGCAGTTATGCCGATTTAGATTTAGGCAACGCCCAAGGCTATATTATTTACGACCCCACTAATCGTATTGATCGACTACATGCCAAGCGCTATAAGCAACTTAACCATTTACGGGTATTTGGTATGGGTCACGGCACTCACGCCACTTACTTAAACAAGTTTGGTTTTTATAAGCAAGTAGCTGTGGACTTTATGCGCCATCAACAAATTGATATTGCGCAGTTTCGCCTGCAAACTAAAACCTTACGCTTTAAAGAGGACTATTACAAAAGGCTCAATAAAGCGAATAAAAAATCGGCGCATCGCCTAGAATTACTAAGTACTGCACATAATATTTTGATAGACGAAAAAACAGCTCACGTACAGGAGCATCAAGCTAGCATTGATATTCAGCCACTTATTGATGTAGCGCTTAAACATCAAGAGCAGCACCCCGATGATGCCATCCAATTACTCGAAGTCGCCAAGCAATTAGCGCCAAACGACCCTCTTGTGAAGCACAAACTGAAAGAGCTTGAATAGTACTAAAATTTAAACTAGCGGCCTGCAATACTATTAATACCACTGCGGCAACTACTTCCTATTGCCAAAAAGCCTTATATTTAAGGCTTTTTATTTTGCCTTTTTTTACGCCCATGTTTAGGCACTATGGCTAAATACATAATAAGCCCTAACCACGAAAAAAATACAATGCCAATTAACCAAGCATTTTTTTCGTGGCCTTGAGTACGCTTACTATTGAGTACAATAACCACAGGTAAAATATAGGCAATTAAAAGAATGATTAAAAATATAACTTCGTTCATGCTTTTGCCAAAGCCGGCCAGTCAACCTCACGACTTAATACTCGCTCTACTGCTATGTAGTGCAAAATGTCGCCGGCGTTAATTTTATAATCAAGTGGCGGATTTAAATCCATATTTTGTGCACTTAAATTGTGTGCCACACCAAGTAAAATAGCATCATGCTGATGTTTAAAATGATGAAACAACGTACCAAACTCCATCTCTTTGCTTTGCTCTGGAATGGCTAAGCTAAACTGCGTATCGCCATGTAAAATTGATAGTAGCTCTTCGTGCACTCGGCTCGAACCTGGATCTTGCATTGAACGTACGAGTATTTCTGCCGATTTAACACTGCTGCATTCTACATTTTGGCAATGCTCTAATAGCATATCTACTTTTGTTTCATCTAAAAAATGCGCGCTTATATGGCAATCATCTTTAACTAAACGGCTAATGCGCAATGCGGTAGTAAAGGTTTGATCGTCGTCTTGGCCGTCAATAATCACTTTATCGGCGTAGCTTATAGCGACACGTTTTAGCTCCTCTAAATCGGTAAAGCTACTTAACCGCACAAAGTCGACACTTTCGTTACTTAAAAATGGGTGCTCCATTTGCTCAGTTACTGCAAGTAAAATACGCCGTTCGGTACGTTTAGTGTCGGCCAGAATGTAATCAATCATTTTTTTAGTACGGGTATCGTGCCAACCAAAAATAATAATATGGTTGCTACTGTGAGCAAAGTTTTTATCACCAGTCATAGCGCGCCTAATTAAGTAAGTTATTGTTTGCCCTGTTTTGCCTAACAGAACGCCAAATAAAGCTAAACCAAAAGGTATTTGTATTAAAGCCACCACCCAACGCCCTAAATCTGTGGTTGGGCTAAAATCGCCATACCCTACGGTTGAAGTGGTTACCGTGTAATAATAAAAAAAGGTTGTTAGGGAGGTGAGTGCTTGCTCATTTGCTATATATAACAATCCCCATGTTAAAAGCATATGAGTCAAAATAGCCAGTGCCACTGCTTGCCAACTCAACTGATCTATATGAGCCCGTACAAGTAACACTAGCCTTTTAAATATCACCGGCATAATACAAAGTCTTAGTTAGTAAATTATCTATAAACAACACGTTACTTTATGCTATTGGTTTAAGCAATATTTTCACTATTCTCATTTAAACATAACGCCCATAAGACTAAATGCGGTTTGCCAATTAATGTTTTTCGTGATTAATTACCCTGCAAATAATACTAACAACAGCCCTAGTTATGCTTAATAAAATAGCCACTCCCTTTACCAAGCTCGTTGAGCGCTACCTGCCTGATCCCTTTATATTTGTAATACTGCTAAGTGTTATTACCTTAGTTATCGCTAGCGTGTTTACTCCAGCAACCGGTATTGAAGTACTGCAAGCGTGGGGCGATGGTTTTTGGAACTTACTTAGCTTTGCAATGCAAATGCTGCTGGTGTTAATTACCGGCTATATGTTGGCAAGCACTCCACCTATTAGTAAGTTACTAGAAAAGCTCGCCACCTTTGCTAACACTGCACCAAAAGCAATTATATTAGTAACGCTTATTTCACTACTCGCTAGTTGGCTTAACTGGGGGTTTGGCTTAGTTATTGGCGCGTTATTTGCCAAAGCCATTGCTAAACACACCCGAGTTGATTACCGCTTATTAGTTGCCAGCGCCTACTCAGGCTTTGTAGTGTGGCATGGCGGGTTAGCAGGCTCAATTCCACTGACGATAGCCACCGAAGGGCACTTTTTGCAATCAAGCATGGGGATTATTAGCACTGAGCAAACGCTATTTGCGGGCTTTAATATTGCCATACTAGTAGGGTTATTTATTATTATGCCGCTAGTTAACCGTTACATGCTACCAAGCGCCGAGGAAAGTGTTTACATAGACCCCGCACTATTAAAAAATACCTCCCCTGCAATAATTAATATTACCAGGCCAGCCCAACACTTAGAGCAAAGTAAATTGCTTGGTATTACAATTGGCTTACTGGGGTTAATTTATTTAGGTTATTACTTTTTAGTTGCCGGTGGCGGCTTAAACTTAAATAGCGTAATTGCGTTGTTTTTGTTTTTAGCTATAACCTTACATCAAACACCGCATAACTTACTCAATAGCTTACAGCAAGCAATTCCTAGTGGCGCAGGTATTGTTATTCAATTTCCGTTTTATGCCGGCATTATGGCGGTAATGGTTGATAGTGGCCTAGCACAGCAAATATCAAGCGGTTTTATTGCCATAGCGGATGCAGACAGTTTGCCATTTTTTAGTTTTATAAGTGCCGGGTTGGTTAATATGTTTGTGCCTTCGGGCGGCGGACAATGGGCGGTACAAGCGCCAATTGTAATACCCGCAGCGCAAGCGCTTGGCGCCGACATATCAAGGGTTGCAATGGCAGTAGCTTGGGGCGATGCGTGGACTAACTTAATTCAACCTTTTTGGGCATTACCTGTACTTGCTATAGCAGGCCTAAAAGCCAAAGACATTATGGGATTTTGTGTAGTGCAGCTATTTGTAACTGGGGTATTTATATCCTTAATGTTGAGCTTTTATTAACTGTATAAAAATAATGTATTAAGCAGGACTGCAATTACAGCCCTGCTTTTAAATACGATTAGCTCGATAATATTTTCATTGGCAAGCTTAAAATGGGGTTTTCTGAGTCTGCAAAATGCATCATTACGGCTATATGCCCGGCAACCACCAGCGCATACATCACCGCTGAAAAACCTTGGCCATACTTATCAAGTGGCATTAAATGTGAAGTGTGCCTGCCGCGCCATTCAAATACAATTTCCAGCGCACCAATAAACAAAAAGAACACCAACAACATTAAACCAAAGGTGTAACTGAGCCATAAACCAAACAGCACTCCCAATAAACACACACTTAAACCGACCCATGAGCGCATAGAAAAGCTAATACTTTTTAATACATGGCCACCATCAAGCGGTAAAATAGGCAGTAAATTAAATAAATTAAGTAAAGCGCTAAGCACAGCAACACCGGCAAATATTTCCATTTCGGTAGCGTAGTACAACACTAAACTTAATACTGACGTTATAAGCCCAAACGCGGGGCCCATTAAAGAAATCACTACATCTTGCCAACGCGTGGTAATTTTATCATCACTTACTGCAAGCCCGCCTACAAACGGAATTAAATAAATGCCTTTGGTTTTAATGCCAAAATATTGCATGGCACGCACATGGCCGTATTCATGCACCACTAAGCAAGCAATAAGCATAAGTGCAAACTCAATACTGAATAACCAGGCATAACCGGCAACTGACGCTCCCGCTAACACTACCTTAATTACTTTGGCACTTTTAAATAGCTTAAAACCAAGGGCGGCCAATCCAAGCCAGCCTTTTTTAGTTTCACCACCAGTAGCTGCAGGTAAAGCAAGTTGCGTAGCAAACTCATCGTTTACAAACAACGAAATACTCTGCTCATTTACCAATGAGCTATCAATACCTATTAGTTTGTTATCAAAAGTAAATTGATAATAGTTGTCGCGGGGGTTATCAAAAGTAATCGCTTGTTGACTATGAAATATCTGCACAACTTTTTGCCCAGAAACCATTAGTGTAAAGGGCTGATCGGCTAACTTAAGTTCTATTCTGATCATAATTAAAACCGTTTAAAACAATAGCGCTAGTATACCGACTCAGCTAAAAAACACGAGCGAGCATGATTAATAACAACTTTTTATTAGCCGGCTAATAAACACATTAAAAGAATGACAAACACATGAGAATCTACTACTTTTACAGTAGTACACACTATGCATTGAAAGGGATAACAGTGAAAAAAGTAGTGCCTAATATTCTGGTCGTTGATGACTCAAAAGCTATTTTAATTGTAATGGAAGCAATCCTCGCTGAGTTAGATATGTCGGATACCATAACCACTTGCCTAAGTGCTACAAAAGCGCTAGAAAAAGTTAAACGTGACATAAACTATTTTGATGCCATTTTTACCGATTTAAACATGCCTGAAATGGATGGCATGGAGCTAATACGCCATTTAGGAGAGCTAAATTACCAAGGCGCCATTATTATTATTTCTGAAATGGAGCATAAGGTAATTAGTTTAGCTGCCAACTTAGCCAAGCAGCATAATGCTCACCTTATCGGTAATATTTCTAAGCCCGTACAATTAACTCAAGTAGGCTCCTTGTTAAATAAAGTTGCCTATTTAAATAGCCACACTTTAATAAAAGAACCTGCTATTTCAAAAACAGAGCTTATTAACGCATTAAAAAATGACGAAATAACGCCGTTTTATCAACCTAAAATATGTATTAATACCAGTAAAATAAAAAGTGCTGAAGTATTAGCGCGTATTGTGTCAAATACCGACGGTAGTATAATTTTACCAGCTCGTTTTATTAGCCTTGCTGAGCAACATGATCTAATTAATGAAATTACATTTGCGCTCTTTGAAAAAGCCACCAGTGATTTCGAAAATATAAAAGAGCAGCTAGGACAAAATTTAAAACTGGCATTTAACTTATCCCCCATGCAGTTAAACGATCTTAGCTGCCCAAATAAGCTATTGCTTATATTAAAACTTAACCAGCTTAAACCTAGTGATATTATTATTGAGATAACCGAACAACATGCACTTTCAAGCCTAAGCCAATTAGAAACATTAAACCGCTTAAGAATGCATGGTTTTGGTTTATCGCTTGACGATTTTGGCGTTGGCTTTACTAACATGAGCCAGCTTAAAAACTTGCCCTTTACCGAAATAAAAATAGACCGCACACTTATTAGTAATATAGAAACAGATCAGTTTTCTCAAGTTGTTGTAAGCTCCCTCATCGACATTACCAATCAAGAGCATTTAGAACTAGTAGCAGAAGGGGTTGAGCGCCCCGAAGAGCTTGCCTATTTAAGGCATTACAAAACTCGCTTAGCAATACAGGGATTTTTATTTAGTCGTCCTAAATCTAAGAGTGAATTTATAGACTGGGCACAATATTGGATTAAAGTGACAGGAAATACCATTAACTATAAACCCCCAAGCTAATAAGGAGACCTCTTTAGTTGTCTCCTCTAGGGTGTTTATCCTCTTCAGTGACTAAGTTTTTACTATTTGCCAAACGTTTATGCCAACGCTGCTTCGCAACCGCACGCATATTAGTGGACTGATCACGCTCATCCACAATTTCTAAACCCATTAGTGCTTCAATCATGTCCTCAAGCGTAACAATACCCTGTACGTCGCCATACTCATCAACCACTAAACAAATATGCGTGCGGTCTGTTAATAAGGTTTGTAACAACGACGACGCATTTTGCGAACTAGGAACCGTATAGATAGGCTTTACTAGTTTACTAATTTTGTAATCGCTACCTAAGCGATGACATGCCAACATAATATCGTTTTTATGCACAAAGCCGATAATATCGTCAGTGTCTTTATCAAACACCAATATGCGAGAAAACGACGACGAACCATGCAGGTTCAAGTATTCGTTTACGGTTAAGTCTTTATGAACTTTAAAAATAACTGTACGTGGGGTCATCAAATCGCATAATTTGGCATGTCTAAAATGTAATAAGTTACGAATTATTTCAGACTCATCTTGGTGCAGCGCTCCCGACTCAGTGCCTATATCGGCCATGGCTTCTATTTCTTGGCGAATATAATAGGCTTGGTCATGCTTTGGTCCCATTAAATTTGTCAGCTTTTGTGCAAGCCATACAAAAGGCTTAAGCAATATAACTAAAAAGCGTAAACCGTAAGTCACACTTGGGGTAAGTACTCGCCAATAGTTTGCTCCTAACGTTTTAGGTATGATTTCAGAAAACACCAGCACAAATAAAGTCATCACTGCAGAGGCAACCCCTACTGCTGCATCCGAAAATACAATAGCTGCTTGCGCGCCAACTCCAGCGGCTCCGGCGGTATGCGCCACCGTATTAAGCGTTAAAATAGCCGCTAATGGCTGATCAATATTATTTTTTAGTTTTTCGAGCTGCTTAGCTAATACAGGCTGCTTTTTACGCAGTAATGCAACATAACTAGGTGAAATGCTTAACAGCACGGCTTCCATTACTGAGCATAAAAATGAAATAACAATGGCAACGACCATATAAACTATCAGTAATGTCATTTGCTCTCCGCTTAGTTGAATATATGGGCATGATAACAATACATGCTATATTTGGCCAAAGACTCAATAATAATAGGTATAATAATGAAACTTAACGCACTTTGGCGTCATAGCAATAAACTATTTAAGCACTCCTTTGCCCTTTTTACCCTTAGCAGCTTAAGTTTTGCTACGCTTGCAGCGCCGCTTGATAAATCTAAAATTCAATTTATTGGGCCACTGGCTGAAAACATGCAATTAAAGCCTTTTCAAACGGCCCAAAGCGATACCATAATTAGTAACTTATTACCCCAGCTACAACTCCCCGTAGCTAACTTTTCGGTGTTTGACAAAAAACACAGCTGGCAGCCATTTAATAAAGTAAATGCACTCACTTTAGGCGGCTTACAGGCACTTAAGTTTAATATAGAAACCACGCGTTTTAGCCAAGGTGCGTTAACCTTAAAAGGCATTGAACAAGGGCAATTGTTTATAAATGGCGAATTGCAAAAGGCAGATAACAGCAGCTACAAACTCGCCTTAAATAATGGTAGTCATACTGCTATTATTGTTGCGCAACAAGTTGCAAATTGGCACGATGTAATACTCGACTTTGCACCAAAAACACCGAGCGATAATATTACCCTTAGTACTTCACAAACTAAGCGTTTATCGGCAAAACAATTATTTGATGCTCCCACTATTAGCGGCTTATCATTAGCGCCAAACTCAGAGCACTATATTACGACAACGCGCCGCTTTAATGATAAAACACTAAATCAAGCAAACAATGTAACTGAACTTAAAAACACCGACAATCAAACACTGTATCGCTTTGAGGCAGAACAACCAAGCAACCTTATTTGGAGCCCAGACAACCGCTTTTTAGTGTATTTACTAAATGGTGAATTAAAACAACTTAACCGTAAAAATTTATCAATAAAAACCCTCTCTACTCGCTTAGAAGGCGCTAGCGGTTTTACCTTTTATAACGAGCACAGTGTAATATTTAGTTGGTCTAACCCTGCATCTGACAAGGGTAATGACAAACTCACGAAGCATTATAAAGGGTTACAAGATCGCTGGTCATACGCACGTTCAGTAAGCCAAGTTTATATGCTTGATACGCAAAGTGGTTTAATAAAAACACTTAGCCAAGGGCCACTTTCGCATAGCTTTGAAGACTTTAACAATAAGCGCGGTAAACTATTAATGAGCCGCCCTGTAGTCGCTATGCAAGCGTCAACTCACCCAGAAACAGAACTAGTAGAGCTTGATTTAAAATCAAATAAGCTTACTTCTTTGGGTAAATTTAAAACTTTTAATCAGGCCAAGTACGCCAATAAGGACGTGTATGTTGTTGCGGGCCCCGACTTTAAAAATGGGGCCGGTAGAGCATTGCCAAAAGAAATGCTAGCGAATAACTACGACGGTCAACTTTACCTGCTTACAGACGGCGGAAAAAACGTTAAAGCACTCAGTAAACAGTTTGATCCAGCAATTGGAAGACTGAGTGTTTTAAACAATGGCGACGCATTGCTAAAGGTTACTGAGCACGACACCCAACCGCTCTACCTATTTGATTTAAGTAAGCAGCGCTTTAAAAAATTAAATACTGGTTTAGATATTGTTGAGCAGTTTAGCTACTCAAACGAGCGCAACATTGAAATATTACTCAGTGGCACCACGGCTTCTAGTCCACAACAATTAAAGCGGTTTAATATAAGTAAAAACACCGCTAAAATAATCTGGGATTCAAAGCCACTTAGCTATGCAAATACACAAATTCCAACTCTCGAAGAATTTAATTTCACTAATAAAAATGGCGTTGAAATTTCAGGGCGTGTTTATATCCCAAATAATCTTGATAAAACTAAAAAACACCCAGCGCTAGTTTATTACTATGGCGGCACATCGCCAGTGACACGAGGCTTTACTGGACGTTATCCGTTTAATTTATGGGCGGCAAACGGGTATGTGGTTTATGTAATACAGCCAACAGGCGCTACCGGCTTTGGGCAAAAGTTTTCGGCGCAGCACGTTAATGCGTGGGGCAACTACACCAGCGACGATATAATTGCAGGCACGCAGGCATTTTTAAATAAATACAACTATGTAGATAGCGAAAAAGTAGGCAACCTAGGTGCCTCTTACGGTGGTTTTATGACTATGCATTTAGCAACTAAAACCGACTTATTTAGCGCATCGATTTCTCATGCTGGTATTTCTAACCTCACATCTTACTGGGGTGAAGGATGGTGGGGCTACTTATATTCTGGCGAAGCATCTAAAAACAGCTTTCCGTGGAATAACCCCGAGCTTTATAGTAAACATAGCCCGGTATTTAATGCCGATAAAGTAACCACGCCTATGCTACTCATTCATGGTGACAGTGATACTAACGTACCCGTTGGCGAAAGCTTAACTATGTACACTGCACTTAAATTACTTAATAAAGATGTAGAGTTAATAGAATACAAAGGTGCGAACCATCAAATTATTGCCCGCGACAAACGTTTTGATTGGTGGAATACCATGCTAGCTTATTTTGATAAAAAACTTAAAAATGAGCCACAATGGTGGAATTATCTTTACCCTAACGACTAGTCGCTAAATTGTTTTTAATAATTAAGTGAACTTAGATTAAGATATTTATTCTGAGTACAGCAGGCTAAATAGCACCTTTAATAAAACCCTAAAGGTGCTAAATTTTCTAAACTGTAAACTTATTAACTACTTTTGAAACATTAGCTTACTTAAAAACAATAAACGCCCTTCTCAGCCTTTACTTAATGGTGCTACCATAGAAAACTATAAGCATTAACAATAAAGTATTATGACTATTCATGTTTTATTGGTTGAGGACGACGAATTACTCGTTAAACGCATCCAAAATCATTTTACAAATACCGAGTTTACAATAGAAGTTGACCCTACTGGCGCCGATGCACTGAGCACTATAAGGTCGCGAGTTAATTTGCGCGGTGCTTTTTCATTAGCCATTATTGATATTGTTTTACCAAAGCGCGACGGCTTACAACTTGCAAAAGAGCTAAATACCCTTACCGATATTGGCGTAATTTTATTATCGAGCCGTGATTCACAGGCCGATCGCATTGCTGGCCTTGCCCAAGGCGCAGACGACTACATATGCAAACCCGTAGACTTACTTGAACTAGAGCTGCGCATGCGTGCTTTATATAAACGCATTGCACACTTAAATTCAGACAATGATAAAAACGATGATAACGGCGAAGAGTTTATAGAATATGCCGACTTTAAATTACACCCCGACAACCGCACACTAATTACAGCTACAGGTGCTGAATCGCGCTTAACCGAAGCGGAACATAAAGTACTTATTTGTTTAATTGGTAACGCAGGTAAAGCAACTTCTCGCGAAAAAATATCTGAAGAAATAGGCCAGCCTGATTGGAGCCCAAACGATCGTACTGTTGATGTGTTAATTGGCCGTTTGCGTAAAAAATTAAATGATGAAAAAGATCAAAAGCGCATTGTTACCGTACGCGGCAAAGGTTATATGCTCTCTATTTAGTACTTAGTTAATTGCGCTAGTAAGCGCTCAAAGGCGCGGTAGTTAAGTGCTTCTTTTAGCTCATTTAAGCTAATACGCTCCGCCCCTTTTAAATCACTAATAGTACGCGCTACTTTAATTATTCTATGGTATGAGCGTGGCGATAATGCCAGTTTTTCACTCGCTCTGGCTAAAAACTGCAACTCAGTGGAAGCGAGATCACAATGTATACTCATTTCTTTATTGTTTAACCGCGCATTCACTTTACCTTGGCGTTTTAGCTGCAAATAATAAGCAGCCTCTACTCGCGCTCTTACTACTGCACTGGTTTCTTCGGGTTTGCTACTTTGTAACTCAACACTCGTTAGCCTTGGTAATTCAATTTGTAAGTCAATACGGTCAATAAACGGCCCCGAAACACGCGACAAATAACGCATTACTTGATCAGGCGTTGCCCGCTTATCATTATGGCAACCTGTAGGGCTGGGGTTTAGCGCCGTAATAAGCTGAAACTGCGCCGGAAACTCCATTTGCCTTGCCGCACGCGAAATAGTGACAGTACCAGTTTCCATAGGTTCACGCAGCGAATCGAGCACTTTACGTTCGAACTCTGGCAACTCATCTAAAAAAAGCACGCCATTATGCGCCAATGAAATTTCACCCGGTTTAGGGTTTGACGAGCCACCGACTAATGCAACTGCAGAGCAGGTATGGTGAGGATTGCGAAATGGCCGTTGTCGCCAATTAGTTAAATCAATCGACTGGCCAATAATAGAATAAAGCGCCGCAGTAGCAATTGCTTCATCATCTGACATGGTTGGCATAATGGTTGCCATACGTTGAGCCAGCATTGACTTACCCGTACCAGGGGGTCCTAAAAATAGTAAGTTATGGCCTCCTGCAGCGGCAATTTCGAGTACTCGCTTTGCCCCAGGCTGGCCTTTCACATCACTTAAATCAAGCAAAAAATCAGGAGCTTGCGTGCAATCTGGGTATTGTATATTTAACGGCAGTGGTTGCTGATTAAGTAAATCGCCCCACACTTCTGCAATAGAGCTTACGGCTTTGCGTTTAACCCCGTTAACTAAACTGGCTAAGCTATCATTTGCCAGTGGTAAAAAACAGCAACGGTCCTGCTCTTTAGCAGCAAGCACCGAGGGCAAAATAGCATTTACGCCACGTATCTCACCGTTAAGTGCCAGCTCCCCATAAAATTCATATTTATGAATGTCAGAGCACACTATTTGCCCTGAGGCGACTAAAATACCTACAGCAATAGCAAGATCGAATCGGCCACCGTCTTTTGGTAAATCGGCAGGGGCTAAATTAACAGTAATACGTTGATCGGGAAAACCAAACTTAGAATTTTCAAGTGCGCTACGCACTCTGTCTTTAGATTCTTTAACCGAAGCCTCGGGCAAACCGACAATATGAAAAGCAGGCAAACCATTACCTAAATGCACCTCAACAATCACTTCGGGGGCATTTATGCCCACCTGAGCACGAGAATATATGCGAGCTAACGACATTCCCTATCCTAATAAATACCCTTTAGCTTTAGTTTAGTCGGGATATTTAAAAACGTGTAATACAATACCCCATTTTATGGCTGCAAAACGCAGTAATAGAGTCATCAACATACTCAAAATCATCGCAACTTCAACGATAAGCGAAAAGTTAATACACAAGGTGTACACTATTCCCCCTGCTATACAGGTGGTTGCATAAAGCTCGCCCTTTAACAGCATGGGGATCTCTCGGGCAAGTACATCACGAATTAGGCCACCAAAACATCCAGTAATAACCCCCATAATCACTGCTGTCATATCTGGCATACCGGCAAGCAATGCTTTTTGTGTGCCCATCACGGCAAAAAAAGCTAAACCAAACGCATCGGCAATTTGTAAGTTATAGTGGGGTATGGTTCTTTGCTTATTTATTAGTCGCGTTGTTAGTAATATTGCAGCTAAAATTGCAGCAAAATAACTTTGGTCGTGCAGCCAAAATACCGGAACATTTAATATCACATCGCGAACAGTTCCTCCGCCGATAGCGGTTACAGTAGCAAGTACAACAACACCAAAGCCATCCATCTTCTTTTCATACGCTACCAAGGTGCCCGATATGGCAAATACTGCAACACCTATTAAATCAAACCAGTGGTAAAGTTCTGTCATGCCTACTCTTGCTAAAATATTTACGTTATTGCTACATAAGCTACGCTAAGTTTAAAAAAATAACTACTTTTAGCACTAATTAAGCTGCTAAGTTCCTTTTATATTCAAAACTAGTCTATAAACCCTATGAGTTAAATTAACCTTTATAGCCGTTTATTACTCCTTCCTGATTAGCCAATTGAACGTGGTAAACAGTAAAGCGACGGCTTTTGGGTTGTAAGTCATTCGCCAAATTTTAGACATAAAAAAACACTCTTTAAGAGTGTCTGTTTATTCTTATTTATTTCAGCGGTTGCGGGAGCCAGGGTTTATGAAGAGCGAACGCATCACGCAGTGACGACGACCTTCGGGTTATGAGTCACTCACTAAATTTTAGACATAAAAAAACACTCTTTAAGAGTGTCTGTTTATTCTTATTTATTTCAGCGGTTGCGGGAGCCAGGGTTTATGAAGAGCGAACGCATCACGCAGTGACGACGACCTTCGGGTTATGAGCCCGACGAGCTACCAGACTGCTCCATCCCGCGCCTGAAATTGTATACTTATTTAAAGTTGCTTACATTACAACTTAGCTTCCAATTAGAAATTGGTTGCGGGAGCCTAATTTAT
>TARA_R110000772_G_scaffold141114_8_pt1 | contig 64018 bp, 51 predicted proteins | sample TARA_R110000772 | Tara Oceans TARA_R110000772 (sample SAMEA4397948) | marine metagenome | biome: Polar Biome; feature: [SRF] surface water layer (ENVO:00010504); material: water (ENVO:00002006), including particulate matter (ENVO:01000060) such as... | depth 5 m | reverse complement strand
CTCGGAGTTTTGAATCTGTTGCCCATTCCGGTGCTTGATGGTGGCCACCTGCTGTATTACACGGTGGAGCTCCTGGCGGGGCGGCCAGTGCCTGAAAAAGTGCAGATGCTGGGTTACCAGCTTGGCCTGTTCCTGATTCTCGGGGTCATGGCACTGGCTCTATATAACGATTTCGCGCGCCTGTAGGGTTGGGCAACCCGGGCATTGACACATCAAGGACCTTGGGGTCGGGCCTCACCAGTGGTTGGGACTATTTTGAAAAGACGCATTAATCTGCTACTGGCGCTTGCCGTGCTGCTGCTGGCTCCCCTGGGCCAGGCGCAGGACGCATCCTTTATCGTTGCGGATATCCGCGTGGAGGGGTTGCAGCGAATCTCGGCAGGGTCGGTGTTCGCAGCCATGCCGCTCGCGGTGGGCGACCTGGTGAACGCCGAGGCTATCCGCGCCGCTTCCCGCAGCCTGTTTGCCACGGGGAATTTTGACGATATCCGCATAGGCCGCGACGGCAACGTGCTGGTGGTCATCGTTGCCGAGCGCCCGAGTATCAGCGAGATCAACATCGAGGGGAACAAGGCGATCGAGACCGAGGCGCTGCTTGACGGTTTGCGCGGCGCCGGTCTGGCCATCGGCCAGGTGTTCCAGCGCTCTACCTTGGAGGGCATGCAGCTTGAGTTGCAGCGCCAGTACGTGCAGCAGGGCCGCTATGACGCCAACATCGAGACCGAGGTATTGCCGGAGCCGCGCAACCGCGTGGCGATCAATATTGACGTCGATGAAGGCACCGTCGCTGCCATCAAGCACATCAATGTGGTGGGTAATGAGGTGTTCAGCGATGAGGAACTTACCGATCTGCTGGAGTTGCAGACGACGGGATGGTTTTCCTTCTTCACCAATGACGACAAGTACTCCCGCGAAAAACTCACGGGAGACCTGGAAAAGCTGAGCTCCTACTACCTCGACAGGGGTTATTTGCAGTTCACGATCAACTCCACCCAGGTGTCGGTGTCTCCCGACAAGCGTTCGGTGTACATCACCGCCAACGTGACCGAGGGTGAGAAGTTTACCGTCAGCAGTGTCGACCTGTCCGGTGACCTGGTACTGCCCGAGAGCGATCTGCGGCGCTTCATCCTGGTCGGTGAGGGGCAGACGTTCTCCCAGCAGATGGTGACCTCGACCGAAGAGTTCATCACGCGGCGGCTGGGCAACGAGGGGTACAACTTCGCCAAGGTCACCGGCATCCCGGAGATCAACGAAGAGGACAACACGGTCGGCCTCAAGTTCTTCGTCGATCCGGGCAAGCGCACCTACGTGCGGCGAATCAGTTTCGAAGGCAACCAGAAAACGGCAGATGAAGTGCTGCGCCGCGAAATGCGCCAGATGGAGAGCGCACCGGCCTCGGCGTCGGCCATCGAGCAGTCGCGCATTCGTCTGGAACGTCTCGGCTACTTCAGCAAGGCGACCGTAGAGACCCCTGAGGTCGCCGGTCATGACGACCTCATCGACGTCGACTTTACGGTGGAAGAGCAGTCGTCAGGCAGCATCGGTGCCAGCTTCGGTTACGCGCAGGATGCGGGGCTGATATTCGGCCTGAACCTGCAACAGGACAACTTCCTGGGCACAGGACGGCGCATCGGTATCGGCCTCAACTCCTCGCGCTACCAGGATCTGTACAACTTCAGCTACACCAACCCGTACTTTACCGAAGACGGTGTCAGCCGCGGCTTCAACGTCTTCTACCGTTCGACCGACCTGTCCGAGATCAACGTGGCACGCTACACCACCGATACCCTCGGTGCGGCGCTCAACTTCGGCTACCCGATCAAGGAGACCCAGCGCCTCGGGTTCAGCTTCGGAGTCGCCAATACGGACATCACCGCCGGCCGTTTCGCGGTGCAGGAAATCAAGGCCAGCCCGCGCCTGGTTGAGGGCGTTGAGGGTTTCTTCGAAAGCAACCTCCTGCCCGACGGCACGTTCTCGGCGCCGGAGGTATTCCGTCCTTTGGAGGAGTTGCCCGATGGATCGCTCACCATTCCGGAGGAGCCTGGCTTCCTCGACCTGAATGGCGACGAGTACCTCAACTGGACCACCTCACTGAGCTGGAACCAGTCGACCCTCAACCGCGGTATCCTGGCGACCCGCGGTGCGTCGCAGTCGCTGGTCTTCGAGGTGGCGGTACCGGGCTCCGATGCCCAGTTCTACAAGCTGGTCTACCGCGGCGAGAAATTCCTGCCCATTACCGAGGAGTGGATCGTGCGCTTCCGCACGGAGCTCGGCTACGGTGATGGCTACGGCGACACCACCAACCTGCCCTTCTTCGAGCACTTCTTCTCCGGCGGTTTCGGCTCGGTGCGCGGCTTTGAGAGTAATACCCTGGGTCCCCGCGGTACGCCGGCTGCCCTGTATGACATCAACCAGCCGGTCACCGGGATTGATGAGAACGGCAACCCCACCGAAGTGGGCGGCCCCGACGGCACCCAGTTTGGCTACCGCCTCGACCCGGATACGGGCAAGCTGACCTTCAGCGTGCCGGATACCACCCCGGACCCGTTCGGCGGTAACGCCCTGATCGAAGGCAGTGTGGAGCTGTTGTTCCCGCTACCGTTCCTGAAAGATCGCAGCAAGTTGCGCTCGGCCTTCTTCTTTGACGTGGGCAACGTGTTCAACACCAAGTGCTCCAGCAACCAGCTGAACTGCTTCGACATTGATGCGGGTGAACTCCGCTATTCAGTCGGTGTCGGTGTAACGTGGATAACCGGTTTCGGGCCCATGAGTTTCAGCCTTGCCAAGCCGCTCAACGAGTCCCCCGAAGATGAGCGCGAAATTTTCCAGTTCACACTGGGTCGGGGTTTCTGATCATTTTTTCTGACGTTGGAGTGTATTGTGTCTAGAGTCCTTAAAACCGTATGTTTCACTGCCGCTCTGCTGCTGCCGACTTTCGGTTGGGCGCAGGGCAAGATCGCCGTGGTCAATCTGGAGCAGGCCATTCTGCAAACCGACCACGCGCAGAAGCGCCTGACCGCTGAGCGCAACAACGATGCCTACAAGTCCGACAAGGCAGAGTTCGACCGCCTGAAGGACGAGTTGGACAAGATGGTCAAGGATTACCAGAAGGATTCCGCGGTGATGAGTCAGGACCAGCAGCTCTCTGCGCGCCGCAATCTGGCCAGCAAGCAGGCAGACCTTGAGCACGTTGCGGGCAAGTTGCAGCAGACCGAGCAACAGGTCGGCCAGCAACTGCTGCAGGAGATGTCGCCCAAGGTGCAGGAGGTCCTGCAGGAACTCATCACCACGGAAGGTATCGGCCTTCTGCTGCAGCGCGGTTCCGTTATCCACGCGGATGCCGGCTACAGCATCACCGCCAAGGTGACAGACAAGCTCAACCAGGCCTTCACCGAGTAAGCCAGCATGCGCACCCTGGGAGAGCTGGCTGCATTCCTGGGGGCCGAGCTGCGCGGAGATCCGTCGCTGTCAGTGACGGGCATAGCGCCGCTGGGACGGGCCAGTGCGTCCCAGCTGTCGTTTCTGGCCAGCGCGCGCTATCTGGGCCAGTTGCAGCAAACCCGGGCTGCGGCGGTCATCCTGCGTCCCGACCAGGCGGAGCGCTGCCCCGTCGCCTGTTTGCTGGCCGACAACCCCTATCTGGCGTTCGCCCGTGCCACGGCACTGTTCGTAGACGAAACACCCGCTGAAGCCGGCGTACACCCCAGCGCGACGGTGTCGGCGCAGGCAAGGCTGGCACCCGGCGTTTCGGTGGGTGCCAATGTGGTGATTGACGCCGGCGCGGACATCGGGCCCAACGTGGTGCTGGGCGCCAATTGCGTGATCGGTGAACGCTGCAGGATCGGGGCGGGCACCCGCCTGCACGCCAGCGTGGTGCTCTACCGGGATGTGACGATTGGCGAGCACTGTACGCTGCACGCCAATGCGGTGCTGGGAGCCGATGGTTTCGGCTTTGCGCCCAGCCCCGAAGGTTGGCAGAAAATCCACCAGCTCGGTGGTGTGCGCATCGGCAACCGCGTCGAGATCGGCGCCTGCACGACCATTGACCGTGGTGCATTGGAGGATACCGTGGTCGAGGACGGTGCCATCATCGATAATCTGGTACAGATCGCACACAACTGTCACATCGGCAAAAATACCGCGATAGCGGGTTGCACCGGATTGGCGGGAAGCACGATTATAGGGGCGAACTGCACGCTCGCGGGTGGTGTTGGTGTTGTCGGTCACGTTGAGATCTGCGACAACGTGCATATCACAGGCATGACCATGGTCACCAAGTCGATCACCGAGCCGGGTTCCTATTCTTCGGGAACGCCAATGGCCTCCACCCGGGACTGGAAGCGCAGCGCTGTGCGGTTTGCGCAGTTGGACAGCATCCAGAAGCGCCTTGCGGGACTGGAAAAACAGCAACAAGAGTGATCGTGGGGGACCCGCAGCTTGATCATGGATATTTCCGAAATTCGCAACCACCTACCGCACCGCTATCCTTTTCTGCTGGTGGACAGGGTGCTGGAGTTGAACCTCGGCGAGTCCATCGTCGCGTGCAAGAACCTGACAATCAATGAACCCTTTTTCAATGGCCACTTCCCGGACAAGCCTGTTTTTCCCGGTGTGATGCTGCTTGAAGCCATGGCGCAGGCGGCAGGCATTTTGGGTTTCAAGTCGATGAACAAGACACCGGCCGACGGCTCCATGTACTACTTTGTCGGCGCCGACGACCTGCGTTTCAAGCGCCCCTGTGTGCCGGGGGATCAGGTTATGCTGCGCGCAAAGATTCTGTCGGACCGCCGCGGTATCTGGAAATTTGCGGTCAGCTCCGATGTCGATGGTGCCCTCTGCGCCTCTGCCACCATTCTCTGCGCCGACCGCTGACCCATGATTCACAGTCAGGCCATCGTAGACCCCTCAGCCCGCGTCGCCGACGATGTTGAAGTAGGTCCGTGGACACTGATAGGCCCCGATGTCGAGATAGGCCCGGGGTGCAAGATCGAGTCCCACGTCGTTATCAAGGGCCCAACGCGCATCGGTGCGGGCAACCACATCTATCAGTTCTCGACGATTGGTGAGGCAACCCCGGACCTGAAGTACCGCGATGAGCCCACCTACCTGGTGATCGGCGACAACAACATCATCCGCGAGAATGTGACGATCCACCGGGGCACCGTGCAGGACCGGGCGGAAACGACCATCGGCAACAACAACCTGATCATGGCCTACGTGCACATTGGTCATGACTCCTGTATTGGCAACCACACCATCCTGGTCAACAACACCGCGCTGGCTGGGCACGTTCAGGTGGGTGACTGGGCGATACTCAGCGGTTATACCCTGGTGCATCAGTTCTGCAAGATCGGTGCACACAGCTTCAGTGGCATGGGTACCGCGATTGGCAAGGATGTGCCCGCCTACGTCACCGTCAGTGGCGCACCCGCCGAGGCCAAGACCATCAACATCGAGGGGCTGCGCCGGCGCGGCTTTTCCTCCGAGGCGATCAGCCAGCTCCGGCGCGCTTTCAAGATTGTCTACCGGCAGGGGTTGACGCTGGAACTGGCGATCCAGCGGCTGGAAACCATGTTGCGCGATACGCCCGAGGTGCAGGTGATGATCGACTCCATACGCGCCTCGGAGCGCGGCATCGTCCGCTAGTGGCAGGCAAGCGCCTGCGTGTTGGCATTCTCGCCGGTGAGGCCTCCGGAGATATCCTGGGTTCGCGCCTGTTGTCCGCGCTGCGCCGCCGCTACCGTGATCTCGAGGTGGAGGGCATTGGCGGGCCACTGATGCAGGCCGAAGGCCTGAACAGCCTGTTTCCCATGGATCGCCTCTCGGTGATGGGCTTTGTCGAGCCGCTGAAACGTCTGCCGGAGCTGTTGCACATCCGCCGCAGCGTATACCGGCACTTTCTCGCCAATCCGCCCGATGTGTTCATTGGCATCGATTCACCGGACTTCTGCCTGCGCCTGGAGTCGAAGCTGCGTCGGGCGGGCATCAAGACCGTGCATCTGGTCAGTCCCTCGGTCTGGGCCTGGCGCCAGGGACGGGTTCGCAAGATCCGCCGTGCCGTAGACAGGATGTTGTGCCTGTTTCCCTTCGAAACGGCTATCTACCACCAGCACGGGATAGCGGCCGACTTTGTCGGGCACCCGTTGGCGGACGAGATCCCGCTGTTCACCGATCGGGACAGCGCCCGTGCCAGTCTGGGGCTTGCCCAGGAGGCCCGCCTGCTCGCCCTGCTGCCGGGCAGCCGGGGCGGGGAAGTGGCGGCGCTGACGCCCCTGTTCCTGGACGTCGCGCGCCGTCTTGCCGCAGCAGACCCTGAGCTGCAGTTTGCCCTGCCCGCCGCCAACGCCGAGCGCGAGGCGCAGATACGCGGCTTGCTGGAGCCCGCCGGAGGGCTTCCGCTAACGCTGGTCCACGGGCGCTCGCGGGACGTGATGGCGGCGGCGGATGCCGTCCTGCTGGCGTCTGGCACGGCGACGCTGGAGGCTCTCCTGGTGCAGCGGCCGATGGCAGTGGCCTACCGCATGGCGCCCCTGAGCTGGGCGCTGGTGTCGCGGCTGGTGCGCATTCCCTTCGCGGCATTGCCCAATATCCTGGCGGGGCGCGCGCTGGTGCCGGAACTGATTCAGCAGGCTGCGACCCCCGCCGCGCTGGTCGCAGCGGTTCAGCCGCTGCTGTACAACGCCAAGGTGGCCGCGGAGCAGCGTCAGGCTTTTGCCGCTATTCACCAGTCACTGGCGCTGGGTTTCGGCGAGCGCTGTGCCGATGGCATTGAGGCCGTGCTGGACGAACGCGCGCGATGAACGACCTGCTGGCCATAGACGGCGCTGCGCCCGGTGTAGCCGGTGTGGACGAAGTCGGTCGCGGACCGCTGGCGGGTGACGTCGTGGCGGCCGCCGTGATCCTGGATCCAGCGCTACCGATTCCCGGCCTGCGCGACTCCAAGAAGCTCAGCCCGCTGCGTCGCGAGGCCCTGGCGCAGCAGATACGCGAACAGTCGGTGGCATGGGCGCTGGGGCGTGCCTCTGTGGCTGAGATCGATACCCTGAACGTGCTGCAGGCGTCGCTGCTCGCCATGCGTCGGGCGGTAGAGGCACTGGATCCGCAACCGGTCAGCGTGCTGGTCGATGGCAACCGCCTGCCGGTCTGGTCCTACCGGGCAGATGCGGTGATTGGAGGGGACGACCGGGTGGCCTGCATCGCGGCGGCGTCCATTCTGGCCAAGGTACAGCGGGATGCTGAATTGGTTGAGCTGGACCAGCGTTATCCCGGCTACGGATTCGCCAGCCACAAAGGTTACCCCACTGCCCGGCATTTGCAGGCTTTGCAGCGTCTCGGGGTGACACCGGCACACCGTCGCAGCTTTGCGCCGGTCAAAAAACTGTTGCCGGAGACGCACCGGGGGTAAACTGACCCCATGACCGATTTTGTACATCTCAGGCTCCACACCGAATATTCACTGGTAGACGGCATGGTGCGCGTCAAGCCCCTGGTCGAGCGCGTTGCGGCGCTGGGCATGGCGGCGGTAGCGGTCACTGACTGCAGCAATTTCTACGCGCTCATCAAGGTGTACAAGGCGGCCCTGGCAGCGGGCGTGAAGCCGATTTTCGGCGTGGATTTGCGCGTTCTCGACGAGGACGACCCCGAGCGCGCCTACCCGCTCTGCCTGCTCGCCATGAACGATTCCGGGTATCGCAACCTCACCGTGCTTATCTCGCGCGCCTATACCGAAGGCCAGTATCTCGGGGAGCCCTATGTGCACAAGGCCTGGCTGGCGGAGCGCAGTGACGGCCTTATCGCCCTCTCCTGCGGTGCGGCCGGTGATGTGGGGCAGGCACTGTTGGCGGAACGCGCCGCGCAGGCCGAGTCACGGGCGTCTTACTGGATGAGTTTGTATCCCGGTCGCTTTTACTTGGAGGTGCACCGCACAGGGCGTGAGGGTGACGAAACGCACCTGCACGCCGCCGTGGAACTGGCCGGGCGTCTTGCCTGCCCGGTGGTTGCGACCAACGATGTACGTTTCCTGGATGCCAGCGAGTTCGAGGCGCACGAGGCGCGGGTGTCCATCCGCGAGGGGCGTACCCTTGACGACCCGCGGCGGGTGCGGGCCTACACCGACCAGCAGTACCTGCGTTCGCCCGCCGAGATGGCTGAGCTGTTCTCCGATCTGCCGGAAGCCCTGCAGAATTCCGTGGAGATCGCGCGGCGCTGCAACCTGGTCCTGGAACTGGGCAAGCCCTATCTGCCCGACTACCCGGTGCCCGACGGCCTGACCATGGATGCCTATTTCAGGCAGCTCTCCCACGAGGGCCTGGATCGTCGCCTGGCGCGCCTCTTTGACACCGCCAGTCCCGATTTCCCCGAACACCAGGCAAGCTACCGGGCGCGCCTCGACTTCGAACTGGATACCATCATCCAGATGGGTTTCCCCGGCTATTTCCTGATCGTTATGGATTTCATTCGCTGGGCCAAGCAGCATGAGATCCCCGTCGGTCCGGGGCGGGGTTCCGGTGCCGGCTCACTGGTGGCTTATGCCCTGGAAATTACCGACCTCGATCCGTTGCAGTACGACCTGCTGTTCGAGCGCTTCCTCAATCCCGAGCGGGTGTCCATGCCCGACTTCGATGTCGATTTCTGCATGGACCGGCGCGACCGGGTTATCGATTACGTGGCCGACACCTACGGCCGTGAAGCCGTGTCACAGATCATCACGTTCGGCACCATGGCGGCCAAGGCTGTGGTGCGCGATGTGGCGCGGGTGCAGAACAAGCCCTACAGCCTCGGCGACAAGCTGTCGAAGATGATTCCGTTCGAAGTCGGCATGACGCTGGAAAAGGCGCTGGAGCAGGAGGAGGTGCTGCGCGACTTTCTCGCCGAGGACAATCAGGCGCTGGAAATCTGGGATATGGCGGTACAGCTGGAGGGCATCACGCGCAACGTGGGCAAGCATGCCGGCGGCGTGGTGATTGCCCCTTCCCGCCTGACCGACTTTTCCCCGCTGTACTGCGATGAAGCCGGGGGAGGTCTGGTCACCCAGTACGACAAGGGCGATGTGGAAGACGCCGGCCTGGTCAAATTCGACTTCCTTGGCCTGCGCACCCTGACCATCATCGACTGGGCGGTGCGCATGATCAACGCCGTGCGGGCACAGCAGGGTGAGGAGCCGCTGGATATCAGTGCAATTCCCCTGGACGATGCCGCGAGCTTCAGGCTGCTGCAGGCGGCGGAGACCACGGCGGTATTCCAGCTGGAATCGCGCGGCATGAAAGACCTGATCAAGCGCCTGAAGCCGGACTGTTTCGAGGACATCATCGCCCTGGTCGCGCTGTTCCGCCCGGGGCCATTGCAATCGGGCATGGTGGACAACTTCATCAACCGTAAACACGGGCGGGAGACAATCTCCTACCCGGACCCTGAATACCAGCATGTGTTACTCAAGCCCATCCTGGAGCCCACCTACGGCATCATCCTGTACCAGGAACAGGTCATGCAGATTGCCCAGGAGCTCGCGGGCTACAGTCTCGGTGAAGCCGATCTGCTGCGCCGCGCCATGGGCAAGAAGAAGCCGGAAGAAATGGCCAAGCAGCGTGCCGTGTTTGAGGAGGGGGCGCGCAGCAAGGGCATTGACGGCGAGCTGGCCATTCGTATTTTTGATCTGGTGGAGAAATTTGCCGGCTACGGCTTCAACAAGTCGCACTCCGCGGCCTACGCCCTGGTGTCCTACCAGACCGCCTGGTTGAAAACCCATTACCCCGCTCACTTCATGGCGGCGGTCATGAGCTCGGAACTGCAGAACACGGACAAGATCGTGGTGTTTGTCGAGGAATGCCGGGCCATGCAACTGGCGCTCCGGCTGCCCGATGTGAACGAGGGCCAGTACATGTTCACGGTGGACAGCAGCAACGAGATTATCTACGGGCTCGGTGCGATCAAGGGGCTCGGTGAGGGTCCGGTGGAGAACCTGCTGCGCGCGCGCGAGGAGGGCGGCCCCTTTCGCGACCTGTTCGACTTCTGCGCGCGCACCGACCCGCGCAAAGTCAACCGGCGGGCGATCGAGGCCCTGATCCGTGCCGGTGCCTTTGACCGGCTCGGCACAGACCGCTGGGTGTTGCTCGCGGCGTTGGACGATGCACTGAAAACCGCCGAGCAGAGTGCCAGCAATCGCGAGTGTGGTATCGCGGACCTGTTTGGCGAGGTCGTGTCCGATACGACCCGCACAGCGGGCGATGTCTATGCCGCGTTCCACGCCGTGCGGCCCTGGTCGGTGCGTGAGCGACTCACTGGGGAAAAGGACACGTTGGGGCTGTACGTCACAGGTCATCCCATCGATGAGTACGCGGAGGAGGTGCGACGCTTCGCACCGACACTGATTGCGGACTTGCGCGCCGACAAGCAGGGCAGCCAGATGCTGGCCGGACTCATCGTCGCCAGTCGCACCATGAAGACCAAGCGCGGCGACACCATGGCGATTCTGCAGCTGGACGATCGCAGCGCGCGCATCGAGGTGACGGTCTACCCGGAAACCCTCAGCGAAAAACGCGACCTGCTGGTGAAAGACCAGATCGTGATTGTCGAGGGCAACGTGGCACACGATGACTATTCTGGCGGTCTGTCGGTGCGGGCCAAGGACGTACACAGCCTGCAGGCGGTGCGCGAGTCCCACGCTGCGGAGCTGACCATCGAGGTCAACCAGTCGGCCCTCGACGACGCCCTGGCAGACAGGCTGGCGCAGGCGCTTGCCGCTGCCGGGGGAGGGCGCTGTCCGGTCTCGGTGTGGTACGAACAGCCCGCCGGTCGCGCGCGCATCCGACTGGGTGAACGCTGGTCGGTCACTCCCAGCGACGAACTCCTGCAACAGCTGCGCGACTGCGTGGGCCAGGAGCGGGTGGCCCTGCAGTACGCCTGATCCCGCTGTCCGCGTGGCAGTGAACGCCGGTTCGAACTGCTGCACTGCCCGGCAGTCTCTCACCGGTTTCGTTTGCTCTGGCTTCGCTGCCTGCCCAGAATGGTCCGGTTGCTGAAAAAGCGCTTCCCACATAACAACAGAGGAACAGGTCCATGCTGCTGCAGGATAAGGTTGTCATCGTCTCAGGTATTGGCCCCGGGCTGGGTCAGGAATTGTCCACGTTAGCCGCAAAGGAGGGCGCCAGCGCGGTGGTACTCGCGGCCCGCACGCCCGCCAAGCTGGATACTGCAGAGGCGGAAATCCAGGCGCTGGGTCTCGGCACCCGGGTACTCAAGGTGGTCACCGACATCGCCGACAACGCACAGTGTCTGGCGCTTGCCGAGGCAACGGTGGCGGAGTTTGGTCGCATCGATGTGCTGTTCAACAGCGCCTACGATCCCGGCAGTTTCGAACCCATCGCGGAGGCCGACCTCGATGGCTGGCGCCGCAGTATGGAGGTGAATTTCTTTGGCACCATGCAACTGACCCAGGCCTGTATTCCCGCCATGCGTGCGGCGGGGGGTGGTGCGATTGTCATGATTGCCACCATGGTCGAGCACAAGCCGCTGGCGACCCAGGGTGGCTACGGGGCCTCCAAGTCTGCCCTGCGCGCGGCCACCAAGCACCTGGCGCTGGAACTGGGGGGCGACAATATCCGCGTCAACAGCTGTCACATGGGCTGGATGTGGGGTCCCGCCGTCGAGGGGTACTTCGACTGGCAGTCCCAGGCGTCGGGTCGCAGCAAGGACGAGTTGATCGCCGAGGTCACGCGCAGCATTCCGCTGGGCCACATCCCCGACGATGGTGACTGCGCCAAAGCCGCGGTATTTCTCGGTTCCGACTACGCCCGCGTGGTGACCGGTGCTGCCCTGGATGTGAATGGCGGCGAGTTCATGCCGATCTGACAGGGAGAACGGGCTGGTGTTTTACGGTTGGTGGTTGGTCGGCGTTGCATTTCTGGTGCTCATGGTCAGCAGCGGCAGCATCATGTATTCCTACAGTGTGGTTGCGGTGCCCGTGGGTGAGGCCTTCCAGGCCAGCCGTATGACCATGATGCTGGGCATGACCGGGATGACGCTGGCCGGCGGTCTGATCTCGCCCTTTCTGGGCGGCATGATCGACCGCGGATCACTGCGCGGGATGATGTTCATCGGTGCGCTGGGGCTCGCCTCGGGCTACCTGCTGCTATCCTTCACCACCGCCAGCTGGCAGGTGCCGCTGGTCTACGCCGGGCTGATGGTGCTGGGCATCAACCTGCTGGGCCCGTTGACGACCTCAACCCTGCTGGCGCGCTGGTTTACCCGCCGACGCGGCATGGCCCTGGGTGTTGCCGCAGTCGGCACCTCGGTAGGCGGTTTCGTATTCCCACCGCTGGTGCAGTGGTTGATCGATACCTACGAGTGGCGCAACGCACTGCGTATCCTGGGCGTGGGCACGCTGCTGGTCACCCTGCCGGCAGTGTGGATGGTGGCCAACCGTCCCGGTGATCGCGGCCTGCATCCCGACGGTGATGCACCGCCCTCCGGCCCCGCATTTGTGCCGCCGCCTTTGTCCACGGCAGCGTTGCTGCGCGAGCGGAATTTCTGGCTGGTGGCGATGGCGATGGGCCTGCTGTTCGGCGTGTATTCGGCGGTGCTGGCAAACCTGGTGCCGTTTGCGCTGGGTGTGGGCTCTCCGGCCGAGCGGGCGGCATTTCTGGTGTCCGCCATTGCCCTGGCGGGCATTGTGGGCAAGCTTGGCTTCGGCAGCATCGCCGACCGTCTCGATCTGCGTGTGGCACTGGGTGCATCCATGATTCTGGTGATCGCTGGCGTGGCCTGCTACCTGCTGGGTGATACCTACGCGCTGCTGCTGGCAGGCAGCGTCAGTCTTGGCCTCGCCGCCGGCGGGATGCTGCCGGTCTGGGGTTCGCTGCTGGCGGTGTTGTTCGGGGCGGCCAATTACGGGCGCGTCATGGGCCTCATGAACCCGGTGATCATGCCGCTGACGCTGGTGGGGCCGCCTCTGGCGGGGCTGATCTACGACACCAGTGGCAGCTATGCAGGTGCATTTGTCGGGTTTATCGGCGCTCTGCTCATCGGACTCGCGCTGCTGCCCCTGATTCGCCTGCCTGCGGCTGGCGATCACAGCGACTGAGCGCCAGCCGTGTTCAAAGTCTATGCAACGACACCGGAATCCATGGGGCCCTGCGACATTGGTGCGCATGCGGCCCGGGCTGAAGCCATGGGGTTTGACGGCCTGCATGTCCCCGATGCCATCCATGACGGCCTGTTGCTGGCAGCGCTGGCACTGCAGGCGACCCGACGCCTGCGTGTCGGTACGTCGGTGCTGGTGGCGTTTCCGCGCAGCCCGATGACTGTCGCGGTGGCTGCCTGGGATCTGCAGCAACTGTCCGGCGGACGCTTCGAACTGGGGCTCGGCACCCAGATCAAGCAGAACATCGAACAGCGGTATTCAGCGCGCTGGGATTCGCCGGTGCCGCAGTTGCGCGAGTATCTGCAGTCATTGCGCGCCATCTTCGACAGTTTTCAGCACGGTACACCGCTGCGCTTCGAGGGTGAGCATTACCGCTTCACCCGTTTGCAGCCCTTCTTCAATCCGGGGCCCATTGAACATCCGGACATCCCGCTGCTCTGCGGCGCGGTGGGCCCCGCCATGACGCGCATGGTGGGCAGGATTGCGGACGGCATGATCACCCACCCTACGAATACACCCCCTGAGTACCTCCGAGACGTGTGCTTGCCCCGTCTGCGCGACGGTCTGGAGCGCGCCGGACGTGACCCCGCAGCGCTGCGGCTGATTCTGGGACCGCTGGTGGCCACCGGCGTCGATGAACAGGCGGTGGCGCAGCAGTGGGAACAGCAGCGTCGTTTGCTCGGGTTCCTCTATTCAACCCCGGCCTACTGGCCCAGCCTCGAGTTGTTTGGCTGGCAGGCGCGCGGAGCGGAACTGCAGGCACTGACCCGGGAGGGGCGCTGGCAGGACCTTCCCGCCATTGTTACTGACGAGATGCTCAGTACCTTTGTGCCACGCGGTGCTTACACGGAAATCGCCGAGGTGTTGCGCGTACGCTATGGCGGGCTTGCCGACAGCATCACCTTCCCCATGCCACAGGACACTGCCCAGGATACCCAGGCCGCTGCCGCCATCGCCCGACTGCGGGCTTGAGGTGCCGGAGACTGTTTGACCGCCCCGCGCGCGGGCGGGACAATGCGTGGAGATTCGGCTGGAACCCACCATGCGCGACTACCTGATTTCGGCACCCATGAACGAGCTGCTGCTGGCGCTTTCACGAGGCCCGGTAGCAGACCCTCCCTGGCAGGCGTTTCTGCGCCTGCTGGGGGAAGCGCTGGCTGCCGACTACGTCACGCTGATCCTGCGCGCACCGCGCGAGGGCGACAGCGGGCTGGTCATCAATTCCGTGGTGCTCTCCCCGGACGCGGTGAACGCCTACAACGAGAGCTACTTTGCCCTGGACCCCTTCGTGAACCTGCCGCCGGGAGAGGTCTTCACCGTGGATGCCTTTATGCCCCCGGGCGAGTACTACCAGTCAGCCTACTTCCGGCAGTACGTGGAGCCCACCGGCATCAGGCACATCATGGGTGCAGACCTGGGTGATGAACTTGGCAACACCGCACGCCTGCGCTTTGCGCGGGTCGCAGGGCGGGCGAATTTCGCGGCGCCGGAGCGCGAGCTCGCCCGCTGCCTGTTGCCCCATATCCAACAGACGATCCGTCTGCACGCGCGCATCGCGCGGGTGGAAAGCGAGCGCACCCTGTTTGCGGCAGCGGTGGACCGCATGGCGCTGGGCGCGTTCATTCTGGATCGTCGGGCGCGGATCCGACACAGCAACAGCGCCGGCGAACGCCTGCTGGCTGAGGGTCGCTGGCTGACGCAGCACGAGGGGCAGCTGCGTCTGGTGCATCGTAGCGACCAGCAGGCATTCCGGGAGTGCCTGGACGATGTCATGCAGGCGCACCTGCGTGGTGAGCCGGGCCTGGTCAAGGCCCTGCGGCTGGACAATGGCAGCAGCCTGGGCCCCGGCCTGCTGATGCGGCCACTGCCGCCGGTGGCGGCACCGGATGGCAGCCGCAATCCCTCCGTGGCGGTTTTTGTGTCGGATCCGGACTATCAGCGCGAAGCGCCGGTGGACGTGTTGATGACCCTGTTCGGGCTGACCCGCGCCGAGGCAACCCTGAGCCTGCTACTGGCGGGGGGCGCAACGCTGGACGAGGCCTGCGCGCGCCTGCACATTTCCCGCAACACCGGGAAATCCCATCTCAGCGCCATCTTTTCGAAGACGGGTGTCACCCGGCAGACGCGTCTGGTACAACTGATTCTGAGCAGTGTCGCCCCAATGGGCGACTAGGTCATTCTGGAGGCTACTTTCCATGTCACAGGAACACGCAATCGAGGCGGCGGCTTTTCGTCGCCTGTTATCCCATCTGGACCAGCGCAAGGATGTGCAGAATATCGACTTGATGAATCTCGCCGGGTTCTGCCGCAATTGCCTCGCCAACTGGTATGCGGAAGCGGCGGCGGAGGAGGGTGTGGCGCTCAGCCGCGACGAGGCGCGGGAGCGTATCTATGGCATGCCCTACGACGAGTGGAAAGCGCGCTACCAGACCGAGGCGACGCCGGAGCAACTGGCGGCGCTGCAGGCAGGTCGCTAGAGCTCCCGGAGCTGGCGGAAGTAACCGAACCGGGTGCTGTAGGGTTCCAGCGCGCGATCGGCAGTAGCCTGCAGCAGGCTCGCGATGGAGCCAACCGGCTGGCGGGGGTCGCTGGGTGCGGCGAGCAGGTGGTGCCCGAGTTCCTGCAACCCGGAGCCGATCACGGAGGCGCTTTCCACCGTGGCCTGTATGAACAGCATCTCCGCGACCACCACGTCCCCTACGGTGCGCCGAAAGCGTTCTTCTGCGTTAAATTCGCTGTTCATTCTGCGGATCTCCCTGATAGCTCAAGCCCTGTTGCGGTGCGCCGCTGCACCATCGCCGTGCGCTGCCAGCCTCTCAGCACCCTGTGGAGGCCCGAACAGCCACTGTCTCTGGATTGCAGCAAAGTCTGTGCCAGCTGGCGGAGCGCAGCATAGCGGCATTGTGTGACAAAGCAATGTACGAAGCCGGGATTTTTACCGCTCTGGCCTGCTGGCGACGGGCTGCGGTGCCCGGGGTTGCAGGCCGAACCTGGCCAGCAGGCGTCGGGCAAGCCCCGCACAGTCTTCCCCGATCAGGTACAGCGCGGGCACCATAAGCAGCGTGACCAGCAGCGCAAACAGCACGCCAAAGGCCAGCGACAGCACCGCGGGTTTGAGGAACTGCGCGTCGGTGGAGCGCTCCGCCATGATGGGCAGGAGGCCCACAAAGGTGGTGACTGTGGTCAGCAGAATGGGCCGAAAACGGGCGACCCCTGCCTCCAGCACAGCGTCTGTCGCGGTTGCGCCGCGCTCACGCAAACGGCGGATGTAGTCCACCAGCACCAGGTTGTCATTCACCACCACACCCGCCGCGGCGCCGATACCGAAGTACGAGAACAGCGCCATGGGGGTTGCGAACAACAGGTGTCCGTAGATGGCGCCCATGAAGCCGAAGGGAATCGCCGTCATGATGAGCAGGGGTAGTGCATAGGAGCGGAAGGCCACCGCGATCAGGGCATACATGGCGAAGAGCGCGACTGCGTACAGGGCGATGATTTCATCAAAGAACGCCTGTTCGGTTTCCTGCTCACCACCGCGCAGGATCACCAGGTCTGGATAACGCTCCTGCAGCGCGGGCAGGAAGTTCTCCTTGAGGTCCTTGTTGATGTCGCTGACCAGCTCGGGCGCGGCCTCCGCCGAGATGCGCACCATGCGCTCGCCGTCCTGGCGCTGGATCCGGTCCACAGCATTGTTGACCTCCACCTCGACCACGGCGAGCAGGGGGATTTGACGTCCGTCCGCGGTTCTCACCCGGAAACTGTCGAGGCTTGCGAGCTGCGCGCGCAGTTCCGCGGGGTAGCGCAGCATCACCCGCACATCGCCGTGCTCCCTGGGCAGGCGTTGAATTTCCTCGCCGTAGTAGGCCTGGCGTACCTGGCGCGATACATCGGCGAGGCTGATACCCAATTTCTCCGCGCCCGGACGCAGGCTCAGGTGTATTTCCTCACTCCCGGCCCGCAGGCTGTCGCGCACGTAGTAACTGCCCTGATAGCTGCGCAGTTGGGCCTGCAGGTCGTTGCTTGCAGCGCGCAGGACGTCCAGGTCCCGGTGGCGTAGCACCCAGGTGATGGCCGCGCCCTGGTCGTTGAGGGTGTAGCTGACTTCAATCTCTTCCGCATCCGGGATGTCGCCCACCAGCTCGCGGAAACGCTCGGCGGTTTCGCGGGCAGACAGCGCCCGCTCTTCCGGTGGCGACAGGCTGACGATGGCAATCACACTGTCGCGTCGTGAGCGCGTATACCAGCCCTCCACCAGGGAGCCGCTGCCACCGTCGGCGGCGGCCTGTGACTCCACTTCGGCAATCAGCTGTTTCTCCGCGTCCTGCAGCCGCTCCAAAACGGCCAATGAGCGGGAATAGGGTGCGCCGCTGGGCATCACCACATTGATGTGAACCTGTTCGTTCTGCACCTCGGGGAAAAAGGTGAACTTGACCCAGCCGGCACCGAACACGCCGAGGCTCAGGATGAAGGCTGCGGTGAACAGGCTGGCGGTCAGGTAACGGTAGTGGGTCCCCAGCGCAAGCAGGCGGCGATAGCGGGTGTTGGCAAAGGCGACGATACCCTCTTCAAAGCGTCGCTGGCGCAGCCGCCACGGACCAAGGTGTTCACGGTGTTCCAGGTGGCGCAGGTGGGCCGGCAATATGCAGAATGCCTCGATCAGGGAGATGGTCAGCGCCGCGGTGATCACGATGGAGAACTGGCGCGTCATGTTGCCGCCCTCGATGTCCACGAAGAACCAGGGCGCGAAGGCGATCATCGTGGTGAGCACGGCGAACACCACGGGGCGCGCGACGGCATAGGCGCCTTCAATTGCCGCATCCGCGCCACCGCCTGCGTGCGCGTGCTGGTGAATGCTCTCTCCCACGACAATGGCATCGTCCACCACAATGCCCAGTACCAGCAGAAAGGCGAAGGTGGACATGACATTGAGCGAGACGTCGTTGGCTGGCAGGACCGCGAAGGTGCCCACAAAGGCGACTGCAATGCCGGCGGTCACCCACAGGGCAACCTTGGGGCGCAGCGACATGATCAGGACGAGAAACACCAGCGTCAGACCCAGCCAGGCTGAACTGCCTATCAGGTCCATGCGGCTTTCATAGATGTCGGCAGTATCAAACCAGAGGGTAAGGCTGATGCCTGCGGGAAGCGTGGGGCGCGTTTTTTCCATCCACGCCTTGACCGCCGCGCTGGCCTTCACCACCTGCATGTTGTCGGTTGAGAGGATCTGTATGAGGACCGCGGGCTCGCCGTTCAACGTGGCCAGAATTTCATTTTCCTCGTAGCCGTCAATCACCCGGGCGACATCGCCGATGCGCACGGTGGCGCCCTCTGCATTCTGGCGCAGCACGATCTGGCTGAAGTCCTCGCTGTTGTCGGCAAGGTTGCGCGCGCGCAGCCGCACATCACCCGTAGCGGTCCTGACCTGGCCAGAGGAGAGGTTGATGGAGCTGCCACGGATGGCGTTGGCGACCTCATCGAAACTGACGCCGAAGCGCAGCATGGCGGCCTGGGACAGCTCGATAGTGACTTCCTCGCGGCGCGTGCCGAACAGCTCGACCAGTGAGATCCAGGGGAGAGCGGCCACCTCGTCGCGCAGGTCCTCGGCGAGTCGGGTCAGCTCACGTTCGCTGACCTTGCCGTGCACGGCCACCCGGATCATCTCTTCGCGGAAGTCGCTGCGCTTTACCCGCGGTGGCTCGATGTCGCGCGGCAGCGCGGTCACCGCATCAACACGGTTCTTCACATCATTCAGGAACTGCTCGAGGTCTACGCCGGGCCAGGTACTGACCTCCAGCCGGGCGAGTCCCTCGGAGGCGGTAGAGGAGACGCGTTTGACGTTGTCGAGGTCATCCAGAGACTCCTCGATGCGCAGCACGACCTGTTCCTCGACCTCCTGCGGGGCTGCCCCCGGCCAAGTGACCTCAATCTCGACCTGGTTGATTTCAAAGCGGGGAAAGGCCTCGCGCTCCATACTCACGAAACCGAGGGCGCCCGCGAGCAGGATGCCCACCATCAGCAGATTGGCAGCGACCGGGTTGTGTACCCACCAGCCGATGAAAGCGCGCATTCAGCCGTTCCCCGGTTCGGCGATTGCCGACAGTGCCATGCCCTGCACCGGGTTGCGGATGGCCGAGGTAATCACCTGTTCGCCGGGTTGCAGCCCGCTGCCGATCACAACACGCGCGGCGCTGCGCGACAGCACCTCGACGTCCCGGGTGGCCAGCAGGCCGCTGCTGTCCAGCACATGCACCTTGTTTCCCGGTCGCAGGGCGGCGGGGGGAATCAGCAGGGCGGCGTCCAGTGCGCGGCCGGGGATGGTCGCCTCCACGAAAAGCCCTGCGGCCAGCGGCATGCCTTCTGCCGACGCGCCGCGCCCGTAGGGGTCCTGGACTTCGGCCATGGCGTACAGCATCCGTGAACCGGGGTCGATGGCTGCGTCGAGTCGCCGCAGTTGCCCCTGCCACTGGTGCTCTCGGCCGGCCACGACAGCGCTGAGGATCACCGGAAGCTCCTGCCCGGGCGGCGCGGTGTAGCCAATCGGCAGGTCGAGGGCTGCGAGCTGGTCGTCACTGAGGGGCAGCCGGATCTCCACGCGGTTGGTGGCAAATGCGCGACCCAGCGGCGTGCCGGGTGTGACGTACTGGCCAACGTTGACCAGGGTGCTGAGCAGGCGCCCTTCGAAGGGGAGGTGAACCCGGGTGCGCTCGAGATCGAGTTCAGCCTGTTCAAGGCGGGCCCTCGCCGCTTCCAGCATGGCCCTGGCCTCTGTGAGCTGTGGTTGCTTCAGGGCCAGCGGAGAGGCATTGGGTTCGTTGCGCAGTTGCTTGCGCGCCACATCGGCATCGGCCAGCGCCTGCTGCACCCGCACTTCGGCCTCGGCCACGGCGGCACGGGCCTCACTCAGCGCGAGTCGGTAGTCAGTATCTTCGATCTGCAGCAGGGTCTCGCCAGCGGCAACACGGCCGCCCTCGGTAAACTCGGGAGACACCGCGACAATGCGCCCGCCCACCTGTGCCACCAGGTCGAGTTCGGTTGCGGCCCGCACTTCACCCTGTGTCCGGACACTCAGCTGCGTCTGCTCGGCGCGCACCGTGGCAGTGAAAACGCTGATCGGACGCACGGGCGTCGTGTCCTGTTCCGGCTCCGGCGCGGCGGCGTGCAGCGCTGCGTAGCCCGCGAGGGCGGCAGCGATGACCAGCACCGGGAGTAGTGCGCTTTTCATTGTTATTGGCATAGCGTACACCTGTGCTTCCGCGAATACTGGGTTCCGGCACTTGCATGCCAACAGATCGGGTCAGCAACCCAATAGTGCAACGATTTGTCACGGCGTTGACTCAATGCCATTGTAAATTTTTCACAAATTCGCGAGCCTTGTGCTTTCAATGTGGCGAATCCCGACGGATGGAGCAGTGGTGACGAACAATCTGCAGCGCAAGGATCTGGGGCTTGGGCAGAAGCCGGCACTGGTACTGGTCGATTTGGTGCGCGGTTTCACAGACCCGGCCTGCCCCCTCGGCACCGAGAGCGATGCGGTGATTGCAGCCAACCAGGCCCTGCTGGCCGTCTTCCATCGGCTGCACCTGCCGGTGTTTTTTACCACAGTCGTCTACCGTGAGCCCGGTCAGGCGCGGGTTTTTCGCGAACGGGTTCCAGCGCTCAACCTGCTGCAGCCGGATTCGCCCTGGGTGGAGGTCGACCCGAGGCTCAGCATGGGCCCCGAGGATGTGCTGGTGGAAAAACACTGGGCCAGCGCCTTTCGCGGTACCGGGCTCGACCGTTGCCTGCGTGAACAAGGCGTCGACTCGCTGGTCGTGACCGGGCTCACGACTAGCGGCTGTGTGCGCGCCACGGCTGTGGACGGCTTGCAGTACGACTACCCGGTGGTTGTCGTGCGGGAGGCGGTCGGCGACCGCAATCCCGCTGCGCACGATGCCAACCTGCTGGACCTGCACGCCAAGTATGCGGACGTCGTCTCGCTGGCGACCTTGCTGGCCATGCCGCTGTTTGCCGCGTAGTCCCGGGCACGGGCGGCTGCTTGTGCTGCACCACATTCTGAGTATGATCGAGGATCAGACAGATCCGGTTGCGTCAATTGCCGGTATAAGGAAAAAGTTCGGCTCGCGGTCAGGCAGGGGTGCTGGCAGAGGGTTGTTGTCACGGTGCGGTACTAGCAATGGGGAAGACGGCATGCATACCAGTAAAAGACTTCTGGCACTTGGGGTAGCCGCGTCGGCGGCGTGGTCAGTGCCGCCTGCGACACTCGCGCAGGGCAGCGGTTTCACGATTGAGGAAATCGTGGTGACCGCGCGGAAACGCGCGGAGAACCTGCAGGACGTTCCAATCGCGATTACCGCGTTCGACGAGCAGACCCTGCAGCGCGCAGGTGTAGAGCGGGCCGATGATTACATTGGCCTGATACCCAACGTGACCCTGGTTGATACGGCGAACGTGGGTGATACCCAGGTCAGCATTCGCGGCATTGTTTCCACCCGCGACGCCGAATCCACCTTCGCCTACGTTGTGGACGGCGTGCTCAGCACCAATCCCAACAGCTTCAACGAAGAGCTGTTTGACGTGCAGCAGATCGAGGTGCTGAAGGGGCCGCAGGGTGCCCTGTATGGCCGCAACGCCGTTGCCGGTGCAATTCTTGTCACTACGCGTCAGCCCGATAACGAGTTTGAGGCCAAAATCAGCGGTGGCGTTGGCAACCAGGATGCCAGCAAAGTCAGTGGCACAGTGAGCGGCCCGCTGATTGAAGATACGCTGTTCGGTCGCTTGTCCTTCAGTTCACGCCGCGACGACGGCTCCTGGAGCAACAGCTTCACCGGCGCAGACGGCACAGTGGATTTCATCGAGGATGACAGCGTACGCGGCCGCGTGATCTGGAACGTGAATGACGACCTCACTCTGGACTTCCGCGCCGGATATTCCGAGGTGCAGGGTGGTGCGATCAACTTCAACGCAGCCTTTGCCATTCCGCAGTTTGAAGCGGCGTTTGGCAGCCCACAGTTTTTTGCCGACCCGAACGACCTCGATTTCAATTTCACCTTCAACGTGCCGGGGGAGAACAAGCAGGAAACCACGGACTTTGCACTCAAGGCAGACTGGGACCTGGGGCTCGCGGATCTCGTTGCCAGCGTCGCGTACAATGATCTCGACGAGTACCTGCTGTCCGACGGCACCAGCGCCACGTTCTACGGCTATGAGGTCACCCCCACCTGCCAGAGCGACCGCAGCAGCCTGAACAGCTTTACCCGGCCGGATCTGTTCGGCGAGTTCTTCCAGCCCTTCGGCGTGTTGCCGCCTGGCCCCGACACGGATTTCCAGGGCGTCTACGGCCCCTACACAGCGCTGTCCTGCGACGGCTACCAGTACCAGGAGCGCAATCAGGAAGACCTCAGCCTCGATATGCGCCTGGTGTCCAACAGTTCAGGCCCCCTGAGCTGGATTGGTGGCGTGTACTTTGCCGAGATCAAGCGCGAGGTCGTGGTGGCCTATGGCGCCGACCAGAACCAAGGCTTCCTGCGCCAGCCCTATGTCGGTCCCACAGGCCCCAACCCCACGGACCTGCTGTTCTGGGATGATTTCGATACCAGTGTGCGCTCCGTGTACGGCCAGCTTGAGTTTGATCTCAGCGATACCATGGAAGTGTCTTTCGCACTGCGCTATGACAACGAAAAGCGCAAGGTCGACAACCAGGTCCCGAACGTCAATGCCTCCGGGCTCAATATCAACCTGCCCGGCAAGATCAATCCGGCCCTGGACAGTAACCCTGACGGCATCGCCGACCGCAGCCGCAGCTTCAGCCAGTGGCAGCCGAAGCTGACCTGGAGCTGGCGTCCGCTGGATGAGATGACGGTGTTTGCCAGCTACGGTATCGGTTTCCGCAGCGGTGGCTTCAACTCCGTGGGCACGGATGACCTGCTGTCCTTCTGGTTCAACTCCGGCCTCGGTGGTCCGGGCGAGGCGGTTGATGCACAGCTGCAGGTGCGCGACGAGTACGACAAGGAGGTGTCGGAGGCCATCGAACTGGGCGTGAAGTCGGAATGGATGGATCGTCGTCTGCGCCTCAACGCCTCGGTGTTCCGCACTGATGTGGAAGACAACCAGTTCTTCGAGTTCTTCGCCGGTCCCTTCGGTTTGCTGCGCGCGGTCACGACCATTGAGGAAATGTATATCCAGGGTATCGAAGCCGATTTCAGCTTCCTCGCTACGGAGTCCCTGACCTTCTATGGCGGCGTGGGATTCCTGGATTCGGAAATCGAGGAAAACCGCAATCGCCCTGCCTCGGTGGGGAACGATGTGCCGCAGGCTCCCGATGTCACCGGTAACCTGGGTGCCCAGCTGGTCTACCCCGTCGCCTCGGGCATTGATTTTGTCGCTCGCCTCGATTGGGAGTACACCGGCGAGATGTGGTTCCACACCCTGCAGGGCGAACAGACCCCCACGATCTGGAACGCCTTCTTTGGGCCCGGTTTCAACCAGGACTTTTCCAAGTCCAGCCGCGATGCCTATGATCTGGTGAACCTGCGCATCGGCCTTGAGGGCGAGAACTGGACGGTGACGGCCTGGGGGCGCAACCTCACGGACGAAGAGTACCTGCAGGAAATTATTCCCGCGCCCGAATTTGGCGGTACCTTCAATCATCCATCCACTCTGCGTACCTACGGTGTGGATGTGAGCTACAGCTTCTGAGCAGTGCTCAGGCCACGCGTAAAGCCGGCGCTCGCCGGCTTTTTTTCACTACAAGCCGGGCGTAGGCGGGACGGGGCAGGCCAATGAACAAGGCGTTGGATGGCGTGCGGGTGCTGGACCTCACGCACATGTTGTCAGGCCCCTATGCAGGGATGATCCTCGCTGATCTGGGCGCGGAAACGATCAAGGTCGAGCCGCTTGCCGGGGAGGGCACCCGCAAGCTGCTGGCGACTGACCCGAAGAATTCCCTGGGGGGAATGGGCGCTTATTTCATCACGCTCAATCGCAACAAGCAGAGCGTTGCCATTGACCTCAAGTCCGATGCCGGCCTGCAACTGTTCTACCGTCTGGTGGAGCGGTCGGATATCGTGCTCAGCAACTTCGGCGCCGGTGTCCCCGAGCGCCTGAAAATTGATTTCGCCACCCTGTCCGCGATCAACCCGCGAATCATCACCTGCACCGTCTCCGGCTTCGGCTCCGATGGCCCCAATTACCAGCGCCCGGCTTTCGACCAGGTGGCGCAGGCAACGGGTGGCGGGATGTCGATTACCGGTACCGACGCCGCTCATCCGGTCCGTGCCGGCATTCCGATCGGTGATTTGGGTGGCGGCATGTTCGGGGTCATGGGGCTGCTGGCAGCACTCTACGAGCGGGAGCGCAGTGGCCTCGGGCAGCACGTTGACATCTCGATGCTGGATTGCCAGATTTCCATGTTGAACTACATGGCGACCATGTATTTCCTCTCTGGAGAGGACCCGTATCCCATCGGTAACTCACACTTTGTGCACGTGCCCTACGATACTTTCACCTGTGCCGATGGCTTCATCGTCATTGCGGTGATTACCGACAATTTCTGGCAGAACCTGAAAAAGGTGGTGCCGTTGCCGGAGTTCGATAAACCCGAGTACGACGGCCAACCCGGACGCTATGCAGACCGCGAGTTTATCAACGCGCGGCTGAATGCGGTGCTGGCCACCAACAGCTGTGCCCACTGGATAGCGGCGCTCGAAGCGCAGCGCATACCCTGTGCTCCCGTGAACAGCTTCAGCGCGGCGTTGTCGGACCCCCAGGTGCTGCACCGCAACATGGTGGTTGAGCTGCGGCACCCCGACGGCTCCTCAACGCGTGGCCCGGGCAACCCGATCAAGTTGTCCCGCACGGGTGCGGAGGACTACGCGCCAGCGCCGCTACTCGGTCAGCACACGCATCAGGTGCTGGCAGACATACTCGGCCTGGGGAACGACGAGATTGAGCGTATGCGTCAGGGGGGTGTTATCGGATGAAGCCGGAAAAAGTGATTGTGAACGATGTCGGCCCGCGCGACGGCTTGCAGAATCAGCCCCGTGTACTGGACGTGGCACAGCGTCTGCAGCTGGTGGCTGCACTGCGCCGGGCGGGTATGGATCATATCGAGGTGGGCAGCTTTGTTTCACCGAAAGCGGTGCCGGCCATGGCGGGCACCGACAGGGTCGTGGCGGGGCTGCAGGACGCTGCCAGCAGCCACTACAGTGCGCTCATTCCCAACCTGCGCGGCTACGAGCTGGCGCGTGATGCCGGCGTAAATACCGTGGTCATGGTGCTTTATGGCAGCGATGGTATGGCACGCAAGAACGTGAACATGAGCCGCGAGCAGGCCGATGATGTGACCGAGGCCATACTGGTGCAGGCCCGGCGCGATGGTGTGGACGTCATCGCCACCATCGGTGTGGCATTCGAATGCCCTTTCGACGGCCCGGTAGACCCCGCCCTGATTGCTGACAGTGCAGCGCGCTTCCTCGCGCAGGGCGTGAGCCGTTACGTGCTCGCCGACACGATAGGCGCCGCAAACCCGCGCCAGGTGGCCGGTGTCTGCGATCGCCTGGTGGCGACGCATGGCGCGCAGCGCCTCGGTTGTCATTTTCACGACACGCGTGCGCTGGGCCTGGCAAACGTCTACGCCGCCGTGGAATCCGGCATGCGTTATTTCGACGCCTCCATTGCCGGCCTCGGTGGCTGCCCGTTTGCTCCCCTCGCCAGCGGCAATGTGGCCACCGAGGATGTGGTGATGCTTCTGCAGCAGCTGGGGTACGACACGGGCATTGATCTAGACGCGTTACTGGCGGCCTCGGATCTGGCTGAGCAACTCACCGGCACGGCACCCGGGGGCCGTGCGAAGAGCTGGCTCAAACCCTGGCTGGCCAAACGGCACGCGCAAACTACTTGCTAACGCAGGAGAACAACATGAGTTACCGTCTTGGTGTGGACGTGGGGGGAACCTTTACCGACCTGCTGCTGATCAACGAGGCCACGGGTGCCACCCACACGGCCAAAGTACCGTCCACCCCCGAGGATTCGTCCATAGGCGTCCTCAACGGCATTGCCCGTATCTGCGATGAGAGCGGCATCGATCCCGTCGAGATCCACCGCGTGATGCACGGCACCACGGTGGCCACCAATGCGGTCCTGACGGGTCGCGGTGCCACGGTGGGCTTGGTGACGACGGCGGGGTTCGAAGACACGCTGCAGGTCGCACGGTCCTACTGTCCGGGTGGCCTGGGGGGCTGGGTGAGCTATGTCAAAAAGCCGCTGCTGGCACCGCTGGAGCTTACCATTGGCGCCAGGGAGCGCATGGGAGCCGACGGTGCGGTGGTGACACCACTGGACGAAGGGCAGCTGCGCAGCGACCTGCAGGCGCTGCATGCCAAGGGAAGTATCCAGGCGCTGACCATCTGCTTCATCAACGCGTATATCAACGGGGAACACGAGCGCCGCGCGCGGGAGATTGCGCTGGAAATCTTCGGTGACACGCCGGTGTCGATCTCCAGTGAGGTGGTGCCCGAGATGCAGGAGTACGAGCGCACAGAGACCACGGTGGTGAATTCTTATGTGCGCCCGGAAGTTGCCCGCTATGTGCGCAACCTGCAATCGGCTCTGGAGGAGCGGATGGGTGGCAACACGCAACTCGCGATCTTGCGCTCTGACGGCGGCCTGGCGTCAGCGCGTGCCGCAGAAGAGTCCCCGGTCAACCTGTTGATGTCCGGCCCCGCGGGGGGCGTGGCGGGAGCGATTTATTTCTGCAGTCGCGCCGGGTTCGACAATATCCTCACCTTCGATATGGGTGGCACATCGACGGACGTTGCCCTGATCCAGAATTCACGGGCGCGCGTGCGCCGGGAAACCTACGTTGGAGATGTGCGAGTACGGGCGCCCTCCGTTGATGTGCGCACGGTCGGCGCGGGTGGCGGGTCGATTGCGTTTGTCCCCGAACTGACCCGTGCACTGCGCGTTGGCCCCGAGTCAGCGGGTGCGGTGCCGGGGCCGGCCTGCTACATGAAGGGCGGCACGGAGCCAACGGTCTGCGATGCCAACGTTGTCCTGGGTTACCTGCCTTCGGATGTACAACTCGGCGGCAAGATGCAGATCAACCGGGAGGCCTCCGAAGCTGCTGTGCAGAAAGTTGCCGATGCCATGGGCATCGGCCTGATGGAGGCGGCGGAAGGCATCGTCCGCATCGTCAACGAATCCATGTTCGGTGCACTGCGCCTGGTGTCGGTAGAGCAGGGCTACGATCCACGGGATTTTGCCCTGGTGGGTTTCGGGGGCGCCGGGCCGCTGCACGCCAATGCCCTCGGCATTCTGACCAACGCCTGGCCGGTCATCATTCCCCCGGGCCCCGGCGTGCTGTGTGCCTATGGGGATGCCACGACCCGTGTCCAGGATGAGGCCGCGCGGACCTATCTGATGATGGCGGATGACCTCAGCCTGGAGAAGCTGCTGGCCGATCTGCAGGAATTGCAGTCGCGCGCCGGCGAGTCGCTGGTGGCGGACGGGATTCCCGCGGACACCCATGAGGTTACCTTCCAGGCCGATCTGCGCTACGCCGGCCAGGCCTTCCAGATCACCGTCGATTTTACCGAGGAACAGCTGCGCGCCAGGGGCGTTGCGCTGCTCACCGATGCTTTCGATGCCGAGCACGAGCAACTGTTCACCTTCAAGCTGGGCGATGGGCACGAGGTGCTGATGATCCGGGCGGTGGCCAAGGCGCGTGCAGCGTCCATTGCTGAGCTGCAGACGGGGGCCGCCGGCACCTCACTCGAGGATTGCCGGGTACACGAGAGCCGCTTCTACGTTGACGGCGCCTGGCATGACTGTGTCATCTACGATCGCACCAGGCTGCACGAGGGGCTCTGCGTGCCGGGGCCCGCTATCGTGAGCGAAATGGATTCCACCAGCGTGATACTGCCGGGGTTTACGGCGCAGGTGGACGCCGTGGGCAACCTGTTGATCAATCCGGTCGTTTGAGGGGAACAGCACATGACAGCACGCATTATCCAGACCAGTGAGCAGCCCCTGCAGCGCGTCGAGGTAGACGGGGTGACGGTCGATATCATCGAAAACGCCCTGCGTAACGCGCGCGAGGAGATGGACGCCGTGCTGTTCCGCACGGCCATGTCCCCGGGCATTCGCGAGCAGGGCGACTGCTTTCCCATGATTGCCAATCGCGACGGCAAAATGGTGGTGGGTCAGTTCGGTTCCTTCATCGGCCCCTTCCTGCAAGCCTACGACGCGGACATTGAAGAGGGCGACATCATCCTCACCAACGACCCGTACATGTGCAACGCCGCGGTTTCCCATCTGCCGGACTGGGTCGTGCTGGTGCCCGTCTTCAAGGACGGTCGGCATATCGCCTGGTCGGCAATGTTCGGGCACATGTCAGACAATGGCGGCATGGTGCCGGGCTCCATCCCGATCGAAGCAACGTCCATTTTCCAGGAGGGGATTCGCATACCGCCGATCAAGCTGTACAAGCGCGGTGTGCTGCAGGAAGACATCCTCGAGCTGATTCTGCACAACGTGAGAACGCCGCAGTGGAATCGCTTTGACCTCAATGCGCTGGTCGCGGCCTGCAATACCGCTGCCCGGCGCTGTGTGGAACTGGCCGTCCGCTTTGGCGATGACGTCCTGTTTTCCACCATGGATGTGATGCTGGAGCGCAACCACGCCGCGATGAAGCACATCATCGAGATGTTCATTCCGGAAGAGCCCCGCGAGTTCGAGGACTACCTCTGCGACGACGGCATGGGCATGGGTCCCTACCGCATCCGCTGTCGCATGTGGCGCGAAGGCTCCAGGGCGATCTTCGACTTCGAAGGCACGGACCCGCAGGCGCAAAGCTCGGTAAACTTTTTTCTCAACGAGGACATGTTCAAGATGTTCTTCGGCTCTTTCACCATCAACGTGGTGGATCCCCAGATTGTGTTCAATGACGGCTTTTATGATCTGGTGGATGTGCGTATTCCCGAGGGGACCCTGCTCAAGCCGCGTTTTCCCGCGGCACTCTCGGGTCGCACCCACGCGCTCGGTCGCATCTTCGACCTGCTCGGCGCGCTGCTGGGCATGGGCGCCCCGGAGCAGATGCTGAACGCCGCGGGCTTTTCCGATTCCCCGCACCTGTTCTACTCGGGGTACAAGGATGACGGGGAGTGGTTCCAGCTGTTCCAGATCGGCTTTGGGGGTATTCCCGGACGTCCGGTGGGTGATGGGCCGGATGGTCACTCACTGTGGCCGGGGTTCACCAACGTGCCCAACGAATTCATCGAGAGCTATTTCCCGCTGCGTATCGAACAGTACGCGACCATCCCCGATTCCGGCGGCGCCGGCCTGCATCGCGGCGGCAACGGCCTGTCCGTCGCATACCGCTTTCTCGCCGACGGTGACGTGGGCATCCACGATGAGCGCTGGCTGACCTATCCGTGGGGTGTACTCGGCGGAGAAACCGGGCTGCGTTCGAGCAAGAAGCTGGTCCGTGTCGATGGCAGCGAGGAGTGGCTGCCCGCAAAGGTGGAGGGGATCAAGGTGAAGAAGGGCGATCTTCTTTATTTCAACACCTGGGGTGGCGGTGGCTGGGGCGATCCGTACCAGCGCGACCCGGAGCTGGTGCGTCGCGATGTGGAGCGTCGATTGGTCACAACCTCAGGTGCAAGGCGCTACGGTGTCGTCATCACCGCAGACGGCAAGGTTGACCAGCCGGCCACCGAGGCTTTGCGCGCGGAGCGTATAGCCGCGCGAGGCTCGGATCTTCCGCTGTTCAACCGTGGCGGCAGCATCGAGGAACTGCGTGCGCGCTGTGAGCAGGAGACTCACCTGCCGGCCCCTGTCGCGCCCACGTTCAGCGCAGCACGCTGATCGGCAGCCCGCCCGCGACGCCGCTCAGGCGGTGACAGCCGCAGGTTGAATCTCCTGCGGTAACACGAACCAGCGCAGTGCTTCGTTGCTTGTGCTCAGGGTCAGCGGCGCGCCTGCGGGGCTGCAGAGCGGTGCCTGCAGGCGCTGTTCTGCCTGCCGCAAATGGGTGGCCAGTGACGGCGCGGCTGGTTCGGGCCGCCGCGGCTCGGTTTCCAGCCAGCTGAGGTCAGTGAAGGGCGGTCGCGTTTGCTGTTGCTGCGCGCGGTGGTGGCGCCAGACGCCGTGGCTCGCGTTCCACTGGTAAAGGGGCAGCATGCGCCATCCGTGCTCCGCCACCAGTTCGAAGGCGCGCAGCAGGTATTCGAGCTCCGCTTCGTCAATAAAGTAATTGAAGTTTACGCGCACCCAGCCCGGTCGCATCAGGCTGTCGCCATTGCGGATTGCGGTTTCGAACTGCTGGCTGCGTTCGCTGTCGATGCCCAGCAGGCTATGGGCATAGGGCCCGGCGCAGGAGCAGCCGCCGCGCACCTGAATGCCAAACAGGTCGTTGAGCAGTGCCACCACGAAACCGTGGTGCAGGTCACGTTCGCCGTGGCGAAACCGCAGCGAGAATATCGGCAGGCGGGCCGCAGATGGCGGGCCGAGCACCTCGAGATTGGCGCAGCTGCGGAAGCGTGCGAGCGCGCGGGCAGCCAGGTCTGCCTCGCGGGCCGCGATGGTATCCGTCCCGACGGCCTGCTGCAGGGAAAATACCAGGCCGGCGCGGATGGACTCAACGATGGCCGGCGTGCCGCCCTCCTCACGGCGCTCGATATCCCGGGCGTAGACGTGGCCCGTGGCATTGACCCAACTCACAGTGCCGCCCCCGACGGTGGCGGGCACCCGATTCTGGAACAGCGCGTTCTTGGCAACCAGGACGCCGGGGGTGCCCGGGCCGCCGACGAATTTGTGGGGCGACAGGAAAATGGCGTCCAGCGGATCCGCGCCGTTCATGTCGATGGCGACGTAGGGTCCGGCGGCAGCATAATCCCAGAAGGCGAGCGCGCCGTGCTCTTTCAGCAGACGGGTAATGCCCGTGACATCGCTCTTGATGCCGGTGACGTTGGAGGCGGCGGAGAAGCTGCCAATCTTGCGTTTGCGCGTGGCGTATTTCTGCAGGGCTGCGGCGAGGCAGGCCTGGTCAATGCCCCCTGCAGCGTCCAGCGGAATCACTTCGACGGTGCACAGGCTCTCGCGCCAGGGCAGTTCGTTGGAATGATGTTCATAGGGGCCAATGAACACCACCGGCCGGTCTTCCAGCGGGATAGCCTGTGCGAGCGCGTAGCGGTCGGCCAGGTCAGCCGGCAGCCGCAGGTTCAGGATATCGATGATCTTGTTGATGGCGGCTGTCGCGCCGGACCCGCAAAAAATGACCCTGTCCCCGGCGCCCGCGTTGACCGCTTTGCGAATCATGGTGCGAGCGTCCTCCCGCAGTGCGGTGGTCCGCGCGCCGGTGAATGCGGTTTCCGTATGTGTGTTGGCGTAGAAGGGCAACACTTCGTCGCGGATGTAGTCTTCAATGAAGGTCAGGCTGCGGCCCGAGGCCGTGTAGTCGGCATACACCAGGGGCTTTTCACCGAAGGGCGTGACAATGCTGCACTGCCTGCCGATGACGGCATCGCGTATGCGGGCTATGAGTGAAGTCATGGGGTCGCTCCTGGCAGGTGGTGAATGGGCCCGATCAAGGAAGCCAGTGTACGCTGGGAGCGCTGGCACATTGTCCGAAAATGTGCGTAAAAAAGTCAATTAGAAGAAACTTTATTCCGATAATAAAGCATACTACGATATTATCGTTCTGTAATGGAGTGAGGCATGGTAGTGCTCGATCATCAGGATAAACAGCTGCTGCGACTCCTGCAGGGGGACGCATCGCTGTCGGTCGGTGACCTCGCCGAGCGTGTGGCGCTGTCCAAGTCGGCGTGCTGGCGCCGCTTGCAGAAGCTCGAGGAGGCAGGTGTGATACGGCAGCGTGTCACATTGCTGGATCCGGCCAGTATCGGCCTTGGGCTTACGGTTTTCATTACCATTCGCACCAACCAGCACAACGCGGCCTGGGCGGAGCAGTTCCGACAGATTGTGCAGGATGTGGAGGGCGTGCTGGAGGTTTACCGGCTGGGCGGGCAGCTCGATTACCTGTTGAAAGCGGTGGTTGCGGATATGCCCGGCTACGACAGGCTATACCAGCGCCTGATTGCTGCCGACCTGTTTGACGTTTCGGCAAGTTTTGTCATGGAGGAGATCAAGGCCACCACGGCGTTGCCGCTGGCGTGAGTGGCCGCCGGTCGCTGACCGGCGGCCCCGTGGTCAGGCAAAGTTCTTGTTCACGAAGTCCCAGTTGACCAGCGCCCAGAAGGCGTCGAGGTACTTCGGGCGAGCATTGCGATAATCGATGTAGTAGGCGTGCTCCCACACGTCAACAGTGAGCAGCGGTGTCACGCTGCTGTCGGTAAGCGGCGTTTCCGCGTTGCTGGTATTGACGATTGCCACGCTGCCGTCGCTGTTTTTTACCAGCCAGGTCCAGCCGGAGCCGAAGTTGCCGACGGCGGCATCGGTGAAGGCCTTCTTGAACTCGGCAAAGGAGCCGAAAGCAGCGTTGATTGCAGACGCGACCGCGCCTGTGGCTTCACCGCCGCCATTCGGGCTCAGGCACTCCCAGTAAAAACTGTGGTTCCAGACTTGAGCAGCGTTATTGAAAATGCCGCCGGAACTGGTCCGGATCACTTCCTCCAGCGACTTGCCTTCAAACTCAGTGCCGGGAACCATGCCATTGAGCTTTTCGACGTAGGTATTGTGGTGCTTGCCGTAATGGTAATCGAGCGTCTCGGCGGAGATATGGGGTGCGAGAGCGTCGCGTGCGTAGGGCAAAGCGGGAAGTTCAAAAGCCATGTTGTTGCCTCCGGAATGTTCAGAAGTCGTGGGTTGTCCATCGTCCAGACGGTGTTCATTGTGTCGTCGGCGCATCACTGAAGCGCCGCCGCTGTTATTGGAGGAGGTCCAGCGAGGCCCTCAAGTATAGCGTTTTTGCCCTGCTGCTGGCCAGTTTGCGGCGAGCGGCGCCTCGCGGCGGCGCAGGCGCGGTCATTGTGCGGGGTTGCCCGAATGCATTATGGTAGGTTGAGGGCCTGAACTTCTCGCACCGGCCCGGTGCGCTTGCACGAGGTGTCCTGCCATGTTGTTGTCGATTGTCCTGTTTATCCTGCTCCTGCTGACCGTGTTGCTGCTGCGTCCCTCACTGACTGCGGGCTCCGTGCTGCTCGGCCTCGGGGCTTTCGTCCTGTCGCTGGGCGAGGGCGGCATGTGGCTGGTTTTCCTGCCCACGCTGGCCGTGCTCCTGCTGCTGAATGTTGCATCCTGGCGCAGGGAGTATCTGGTTGCCCCGGTGTACCGGCTGCTGCGCAAGGCCATGCCGCCGATGAGCAGCACCGAACGTGAGGCTCTGGAGGCGGGTACCACTGGCTGGGACAAGGCGCTGTTCAGCGGGCAGCCCGACTGGCAGGCCTTCAGCGTCCTGCAGCCGCCGGCGCTGACCGAGAGCGAGCAGGCGTTTCTGGACAACGAAGTTGAAACCCTGTGCGGGATGATCTCGGAGTGGGATGTTCACCAGCGGCAGGATCTCTCCCCGGACGTCTGGGAGTACCTGCGTGACAAGGGGTTCTTCGGATTGATCATTCCCGAGGAATTTGGCGGGCGTGATTTCAGTCCCTATGCCCAGAGCCGCATCATGGCGAAGATCGCCAGCCGTTCCATCACCGCCGCCGTCACCGCCATGGTGCCGAATTCGCTTGGGCCGGGTGAGCTGCTGGTCAAGTACGGCACCGAAGCGCAGAAGCAGCGCTGGCTGCCCGGTCTTGCAGACGGAAGTGAACTGCCCTGCTTCGGGCTGACCGGCCCGGAGGTGGGTTCGGACGCCGGCGCGATCCCGGATGTTGGTGTGGTCTGCAAGGGCGAGTTCGAAGGCGAGGAAGTGATCGGCCTGCGCCTCAATTTCCACAAGCGCTGGATTACCCTGGCGCCGGTAGCCACTGTGGTGGGCCTGGCCTTCAAACTGGAAGATCCGGAGGGACTGCTGGGTGACCCGGACAAGTCGGACTACGGCATCACCTGTGCCCTGTTGCCGGCGAATCACCCCGGTGTCGAAATCGGCCGCCGGCACAACCCGGGCGCGCCGTTCATGAACGGCCCCATCATGGGCGAGGACGTTTTCATTCCCGTCGACTGGATCATCGGTGGCCCCGCAATGGCCGGCAAGGGCTGGCGCATGCTCATTGAGTGCCTCGGCGCGGGGCGGGGCGTGTCCCTGCCAGCGCTGTCCACCGCGAGCGGTGCCATGTGCTACCTCATGGTTGGCGCCTATGCACGCATCCGCAGGCAGTTCAACATGGAAGTCGGCAAGTTCGAGGGCGTGCAGGAGGCAACTGCCGAAATAGCTGCGGGGGCCTACACCCTGGAGGCAATGCGGGAACTGGTCACGCGTTCCCTGGAAGACGGCACGCCATCGGTCATGACCGCCATGGCGAAGTACCACGCAACGGAGTTGATGCGCACGCTGGTCAACCACGGTATGGATGTTGTGGGCGGTCGCGGCATCCAGCTGGGGCCGCGCAACTTCCTGGCCGCGGGCTATCACGCGCTACCGGTGGCGATAACGGTAGAGGGCGCCAACATCCTGACCCGGTCCCTGATGATCTTTGGCCAGGGAGCCATGCGCTGCCACCCCTACCTGTTTGATGAGATGCAGACCCTCGAAGCGGAGGAGATTCACGAGGGCCTGCGCGAGTTCGAGCCGCTGCTGATGGGGCACCTGGGGCATGCGGGGAGTAATTTTGCCCGCCTTGTCACGCTGGGCCTGAGCGGTGCGTACTTCAGTGCGGTGTCCCCCGGGGCCGATGACTTCAGCAAGCGCTGGTACCAGCGTATCAACCATCTGAGTGCCGCCCTGGCGATCTGCGCCGATGTGGCGCTGGGCGTGCTCGGTGGCGACCTCAAGCGCCGCGAATTGCTGTCTGCCCGACTGGGTGATGTACACAGCCAGTTGCTTATCGCCAGCAGCCTGTTGAAGTTCCACGCTACCCAGCCGCGCAGCAAGGAGGCCGACGCGCACGCGGCTTATGCGCTGCAACGCGCGCTGCACCTCGCCCAGGAAGCGCTGGTCGCCTACTGTGCAAACTTCCAGCCCCGCGCACTGGGACTTGCACTGCGTGCCCTGTGTCTGCCCCTGGGCCGCACCTACCCGGCGCCGGATGACAGCAGCATACGCCATCTGGGTGACCTGGTGATGGCGCCCAATCCGGTGCGTAGCATGCTTGCCGAGCGGGTCCACCTGAGTGTTGATCCAGAGGATGCGGTGGGGCGGGTGGAAAGTACCTACCAGATGCTGCTGACCGTGGAGAAACCCTTCCTGGCGCTGCAGAAAGCCTGGAACAAGGGCGAGCTGGACGCAGCGACGCTGGACGAGGCCCTCGAGGATGCCGTGAGCAAGCAGCTGATCCGCGCAGAGGATGTTGAGCGGCTGCGGGAGTATGACGCGCGCCGCCGGGACTGCGTGCTTACCGACCATTTCGAGGCCTTGCTCTGAAGGTCGACCCGTGGTCCCGGGCCCCGCGCGGCCCCGCCGCGCGGGGCCGTTGTCCTGAGTGGACGCTCTCCGGTTCCGGTCGCGGGTCGGGAGAGTCTCGATTGCGGCTCAGCCCTCGCTGGCTGCCAGGGCCTGCTCGATATCGGCGATGATATCGTCTACGTGCTCGATACCGACCGAGATCCGCACCATATCCTCACTGACACCGGCAGAGGCAAGCTCCGCAGGGTTCAGCTGGCGATGGGTTGTGCTCGCGGGATGGCAGGCCAGTGATTTCGCATCACCGATGTTCACCAGGCGCAGAATCAACTGCAGCGCATCAATGAAACGCGCCCCAGCGTCCTTGCCGCCCTTGATACCGAAACTCAGGATGCCGGAGGCCTTGCCGCCGCAGATTTTCTTGCAGGTTTCACGGTAGGGGCTGTCCTTCAGGCCCGCGTAATTGACCCAGCTCACCTGCGGGTGCTTGCGCAGGTATTTGGCGACCTTTTTTGCATTGTGGCAGTGACGCTGCATGCGCAGGTCCAGCGTTTCCAGACCCTGCATCAGCAGGAAAGCGCTGTTGGGTGACAGCGCTGCGCCGGTATTGCGCAGCGGCACAACCCGGCAACGGCCGATAAACGCGGCGGGCCCCATGGCTTCCGTATACACCACACCGTGGTAGGAGGGATCCGGCGTGTTCATGATCGCGAAGCGCTCGGGATGTGCGGCCCAGTCGAATTTGCCCGAGTCGACAATGGCGCCGCCGATGGTTGTGCCGTGGCCGCCAATGTATTTGGTGAGCGAGTGCACAACGATGTCCGCGCCATGTTCAAAGGGGCGGCACAGCGCCGGTGTGGCCACGGTGTTATCGACGATCAGGGGCACGCCCGCAGCGTGGGCGATTTCCGCCCAGCGTGCGATATCCACAACATTGCCCGCCGGGTTGCCGATGGATTCGCAGAACAGGGCCTTGGTGTTCTCGTCAATCAGTGCGGCGACCGTGTCGAAGTCATCGGCTTTGGCAAAGCGCGTTTCGATGCCCTGGCGGGGAAAGGTGTGGGCAAAAAGGTTGTAGGTGCCACCGTACAGCTGCGACGTGCTGACAATGTTGCTGCCGACCTCGGCGATGGCCTCGATGGCATAGCGAATGGCGGCCATTCCGGAGGCCACCGCCAGCGCGCCGATGCCGCCCTCGAGCGCTGCCACCCGCGCTTCCAGCACGGCGTTGGTGGGGTTCATGATGCGGCTGTAGATGTTGCCGGGGACCTTGAGGTCGAACAGGTCAGCGCCGTGCTGCGTATCGTTGAACGTGTAGGATGTTGTCTGGTAGATGGGCGTGGTTGCCGCGTTGGTGGCAGGATCGCCATCGTAGCCCGCGTGCAGTGCCAGGGTTGCTGGTTTCATCGTGGCGTGCTCACTCTCTGTCAAATTCGTGTTGGGCGGGAGGTTAGCAGACGCAGGACGCTTGGCAAGCCCCAATCGCCTCGGGACGTGTCACAACTTGCCCCGCAAGCTGAAGTGTATACAGTAGCGGTTTCGGTGTGGAAGGAGGCAGCGCATGAAGCTTGTTTGCTACGTGAGGATCGCCCCATGCGCTTGATGTCACTGGGCCTGGTGCCGCAGATTCTGATCGGTGTCGCGCTCGGTTCGGTGCTGGGCGCAGCGGCCCCGGGCGTCGCCGCGCCGCTCGGTCTGCTGGGCGACCTGTTCGTGGGCATGCTGAAGGCGGTCGCGCCCCTGCTGGTCATGCTGCTGGTCATGTCGGCCATTGCCAATCGACATGAGAGCGGCAGCGATGGGCGCAAGTCGGCCTTCACGCTGCTGCTGTACCTCGCGGGGACCGTCAGCGCAGCAGTGGTAGCCGTCGGCATGAGTTTTGCCTTTCCCCAGCACATCGCGCTGTCGGCCGCAGCCAGTGGCAGCCCGCCGGTGGCTGTCACGGCGGTGCTCAGCGATGTCCTGTTCAAGCTGATCGACAACCCGGTCAACGCGCTGCTCACCGGCAATTTTCTCGGCTGCCTGACCTGGGCGATTCTGCTGGGCATCAGCTTCCGGCGTGCCAGTGACAGTTTTCGCGAGCACCTGCAGACCCTGGCCACGGGCGTTGCCGATATCGTGCGCCATGTCATTCGCCTGGCACCGCTGGGTATTTTCGGCCTGGTGTGTGCCACGGTTGCCAGTACCGGCCTTGAGGCTCTGGCCGGCTACGCCGGCCTCGCCCTCCTGCTGGTGAGCTGTATGCTGATCATGGCACTGCTGGTCAATCCGCTGCTCGTGTTTCTCATTTTGCAACGCAACCCTTATCCGATTGTCTTCAAATGTCTCGAGGAGTCGGGAATCACGGCATTCTTCACCCGCAGTTCGGCGGCGAACATTCCGGTTAACCTGAACCTGGCGAAGAAATTGGGCATCAGCGAGGAGTTATACACTGTGACTATACCGATCGGTGCAACGGTCAATATGGCGGGAGCCGCCATCACGATCACTGTGCTCACGCTCGCCGCAGCCAACACGCTGAATATCGAGGTGTCTCTGGGAGGGGCGTTACTGCTGTGCATGATTGCAGCGCTGTCCGCCTGTGGCGCCAGCGGCGTGCCCTCGGGCAGCCTGTTGCTGGTCCCGCTGGCGTGTTCGCTGTTCGGCATTCCCCTTGATGTGGCCATGCAGGTGGTGGCGGTTGGCTTCGTGATCAGCGTTGTACAGGATTCCGCGGAGACCGCGCTCAATTCAAGTACGGACGTGGTGTACACCTACACAGCGGACCAGTCGCGACTTTTTGCGCCGGCGTCCGGGAGTACCGGCGTATGACGCTGCGCCAGTACCAGGTGGATGCGTTTGCCGAGCGGGTATTCGAGGGCAATCCGGCTGCTGTGGTGCCGCTTGAGGCCTGGCCGGATGACAGTGTGCTGCAGGCGATTGCGGAGGAGAACAACCTCGCGGAGACCGCCTTTTTTGTGCCCAGCGGGGAGGGCTATGCACTGCGCTGGTTTACACCGGCTGCGGAAGTAGACCTGTGCGGGCATGCCACCCTCGCCGCCGCACACGTGCTTTATACACAACTGGGCTACGATCAGGCCTGCGCGCGGTTTTTCACCCGCAGCGGTGAATTGCAGGTGCGTCGTCAGGGAGAGCGTTACCTGATGGACCTGCCGGCAGTGCCTGTCGTGTCCTGCTCCACGCCCTCGGGTTTGGCGGCGGCACTTGGCAGCGCGCCGGTAGAGGTGCACCGCGGTGGGGACTATCTGCTTGCCGTGTATGCCAGTGAATCGGAGGTCCGTGACTTGCGGCCGAGCCTCACGCTGCTCAGCGAGCAGCCTGCGCAGGGTGTCATCGTGACCGCGCCCGGTCAGCGGCACGATTTTGTCAGCCGTTTTTTTGCGCCCAGACTGGGTGTGCCGGAGGATCCGGTCACCGGTTCGGCCCATTGCCGGCTTGCGCCTTATTGGGCGGGGCGCCTCGGGAAAAACCGTTTGTCGGCCCGTCAGGTGTCAGCGCGTGGCGGCGAGTTGGGCATCGAGCTGCAGGGAAGCCGCGTGCAGTTTACCGGCAGTGCGGTGCTGTTCCTGGTGGGTGAACTGCATGGTGTGCAGCTTCAGGCGCCGCCGTAGCACTGCTTGACGGCACTGGCTCCCGTCGTGCGCAGCGCCTGGTACTTCTCCCAGAAACCCGCGTCCACGCTGCGCAGGTAGGCGCTCCGGCTGCCCTGCCGGTAGCGGGTAAGATGGCGTGGCCCTCCGTTATACACGCCATAGGTGGCCCGGGCCAGGTCGTCCACGTTGCCATTCACCGTGTGCTCACCGCGCTTGATCGCGTAGTCCACCAGATAGTGGGACAGAATCTCGCTGCCGGCACGGGCGTTGTAGCCGACATTGTTCTGCAGCGCCTCAAGGTCGTAGATGTTGCGCCAGACATGCTGGTTGATCTGCATCAGGCCCACCGAGCCCGCAGAGGAGCGAATGGGCACTACAGTGCCGTTTTCCGCCACGAACTGACGCCAGCAGGATTCCTGCCAGGCAGTCGCACGCACCAGGTCCTGGTACAGCGGGAAAAACTCGGCGGGTACAGTGCCGCGGGCACGCTCGGCCGCAATGCTCTCATCCAGGAGCTGCTCCATGGCCAGCAGGTAGCGGTCAAGATCAGCGGCTGCCGGTACCCAGCCGGTCAACAGTTGCACCAGACTCGTGCTCACTGTGCTGGCGTGCACAGTCGGTATCAGCCAGGCAAAAGGGCCGGACGCGGCGGTCTCCTCCGGGCTTTCAATGGCCAGTTCAGGCGGCAGTCCCAGCAATTCCCGCAGTTCGGGATCAACCGCCGTGCTGTAGGCCAACTCATCGTCGCTCACGCTGGGGGCCAGCAGGCGGGCGAGGCGGCGCAGAGTCTGGCTGTCCAACGTAAAGCCGAGTTGCGGCGCCAACTCATCCAGTGCCTGCAGGGCGTTGCCGGCACTGATAAAGGCGGCAAGCTCCAGGCTGCGGCCACCCGGTACGGCGAGGGCGTTTTCTCGCAGCATGGGCGCGAGGCGTGTCCAGGTTGACAGGAAAAGTCCACGCACCGGATCGCGTCCGGCAGGGTCAGTGGCCAGGGCATGGCGCAATTCGTAGCGCGCCTCCATCAGCAGGGCGAGCAATTCTGCGCGCAGTTCCGGGTCCGCCGGGGCTGCGAGATCCTTGATCAGCCAGGTGGCGAAGGCATCCCAGGCCTGCCAGGCAGCGTCCCAGGCCGCCAGTTCGGCCTCGGTCAGGGGCGCCGGATCTCCTGCGGGCAGTTCGGCGACCACAACGCTGGGCGCGCGCATCGACATGACCACGGTGAGCGCGCCGGGCCTCGCGTGCGCCCCGCGCAATTGCAGTGAGCTGGCGACCGCGTTGCGCTCCTCCAACGCTGTCGGCAAGGCATCGTGAATCAGTGAGCGCAGTTCCGTGAGGGCGGGCCCAAAATCCAGTGTGATGGCGCCGAGCCGCGGGTGCACCTGGTCCTTGATCCAGTCCCAGAGCATCCCCGGCAGTTTCCGGCTGCCATCTTCACTGCTGAGCATGTTGGAATCCGTAACGCGAAACGATACCCGGTCGCTGCCGGGTGTAACGCGCACATCTTCAAAGGTTTCAATCAGTCCACTCCAGGCCACAGGCATGCGGCAGCGTCCACCCAGCAGCAGTCCTATGCGCGCATCAAAGCGGCTTGTCAGGCGCAACTGGCCCTGCTCGGTGCCCTCCACCCGAGGGTCGGAGAGGGTCAGCGCATTGCAGGCCGTGGAATCGTGGAACAGCTCAGCCTTGCGGTCTGCACCGTTGAACAGCTGGGCGGCCAGTGCCTCTTCAACGATGGCAAGATCCAGCTCGAGGGGCAGCTCAATGTCGGCCGCTGCCGTGGGCAGCGCGCAGGCCAGCAGCAGCGCGCTGCAGAGTGCGCCGCGCAGGCGGGGGAGAGCAGACTGTTGACGCATGGGGTGCAGCGACCGGGATGCCAGGGAAACCAGGGCCGATGATACGCACAGCAGATGCTCCGCGACAGACTGTGTGCGGCAAATATCTTCGGCAAAAAGTCACGCCCGACGCCGGCCTCAGTGGGCTCCCTCGAGGGTTTTGATCAGGGCGTCGACGTCGACTGCCTCGCCGGCCAGTCCGGCGACTATGTCCTTGAGCTGCCCCAGCGAAACCCGACCCCGTTCCCGCGCCAGGGCCCGGGTCACATCGTCTATGCCCGCCTCGCCGTCGGTCGCCCTGGCGAGGGCCTGGTCCAGCCGGTGCATGAATACGGCGGCGCGTGCGGTCACCGGCCCGGATGAGCGTCGTGCGAACAGCGTGTCCGCCTCTTCCGCCCACGCCGTTTTCCACTCGATCACTTGAGCATAGCGCCAGTCACTCATGCCGCCGGTGCGCATCAGAATGGCGGAGGCGTAGTATTCCGCCAGCCCTTCGACAATCCAGTCTGCGCGTTTGCCGCCGCTGATGCCCGTCCCGACGTGGATGAGCTCATGAATCAGGCTACTGGTGCGGTTGCCGCTGATCATCGGTCGATCGGCGTGCATAAACAGGGAGCGCGTGCCGGACAGTCCGCCGCGCCACATCGGCTTGCCGGCGGTCACAATCAGCAGCTGCTCGGGAAAGTCGGGCAGCACACGTTTGACTTCGGGCAGGTTCCAGGCAATGAACGCGAGCGTATCCTGCAACCGTTCTCCCTGGCCAGCAGGTGCCGCGACGCGCACATCTGTGCCGGCGATAATGTCCTGCCGGCTGGTGATGTCTCCCAGTATCAGCCAGCCCTTGGGGCGGGGGAATATCCGTCCCGGGTCGGCAATGAGGTAATGCGAGGGTATACCCTCACGCGTGGGGTAGGGGGCGGCAACGGACCATTCCTCCGGTAGCATGAACTGCAGTTCCGCTTTGCCCTCCAGTCCCTTGGGTGCGCGCACGGCGATGGGCGGCACGAGTTTGTCACTGCGCAGAATCGCCCAGTTGTCGGTCAGCAGCGAATCATAGCTGCCACTGGCTTTCTGTTCGTCGATCACGAACTCGTAGTGCAGGCTGTCCTCAGGTTCACGCGGTTTCCACACGGCCGTGTTGCCCTCCACGGTCAAGCCACGCGCGGCTCGCAGTGAACGGTGACGCTCCGGGTCCAGTGTCAGGGTCAGCCGGCTCGGTAGCCGCTCGCCGCTCAGGCGTATTTCCACCCGGGCGACCTCGCTGTCGGGAGCAATTTTTGCCTGATAGAGAATGTCGTAGTCTTCCGCCTGGGCGCGAGTGGCGACGAACGATAGCCAGAGCAGGGCGGCAAGGAGGGTTTTCGTCATAGCGGACATGGCAACCAGACATCGGTGAAGTGACAGCGCTGAGGATACCAGTGGCGCTGGCAAAAGCCATACCGGTGGCAATTGTGCCGGGCCGGACGTACTATTTCCCTGCGGTCTCAACAACAAGGCAATAATCGGCAGGGGGCGTCATGAGCGAGAAAAGCAGTTTCGATATCCAGCAGATCATTGAGCAGGTTCGGGCGATCGTCACCCAGCCGGTCAGTTATTTTCAGTCGATGCCCAGGACCGGCGGCTTTGGCGATCCCGTGGTGTTTGTCGCGGTCATGGGTGCGGTGGCCGGTGTCATTGCAGCGTTATTTGCGCTGTTCGGCTCTGCCGGCGGGCTGCTGGTGGGTGTGTTCGGTGCCCTGATCTTTGGCCCGCTGATGGCTGTGCTGGGGGCGTTCATTGGTGCGGCAGTGCTTTATGTTATCTGGAAGCTGATGGGGTCCACGGAAGATTACGAAGTGGCATTTCGCTGCCAGGCGGCGCTGGCCGCACTGTACCCCGTCAGCGCCCTGCTGGGGATTGTCCCCTACATCGGCAGTATCGTGACGATAGCCTGGGGGGCCTGGCTGTTGGTGGAGGCCAGCGTCGCCGTGCATGGGCGACAGCGGAAAACCGCACAGATTGTCTTCGGCGTGCTGGCCGTACTGTTTATCTTCACCAGCCTGGGCAGCGAGCGTGCTTCCCGTGAGATGGAAGCGCGCATGGAAGTCATGGGCGGCCAGTTCGAGGATCTGGAAGACCTGTCTCCCGAGGAGGCCGGCCGCAAAATGGGCGAGTTTCTCAAGGGCCTGGAAGAGGGCGCCCAGACAGACAGGGACCAATAGTCAGAGATCACCCGCCTCGGGGTTGGCACGCACCGAGGCCAGTTTGCCGCACAGTTCCCGCGCGCCCTCCAGGGCGCGTGCGGTGGGGCGCTGGATAAGGTCCGGGTTGACCGACACCAGGCCGCCCTCAAGCGCCCGCAGACCAGGGTAGCTCTGCCAGTGCTGCAGCCATTCCGGGTGTGCCGTCGCCATTCCGCCGGCGACAATCACGCGAGGGTTGCGCGCCAGCACCGATTCCAGGTTGACGCGCGGTGCCAGTGTGGCGGCATCCGCAAAAATGTTTCTGCCGCCGCAGAGCGTAATGATCTGGCTGATCATGTGGTCTCCGTTGACAGTCTGCAGAGGCCGGTGCCAGATCTGGTAAAACACGGAGAGCGGTTCGGCTGAGGTATAGGCGTTCGCGAGGTCCCTAAATCCGTTCTCGACGCGCCGCGCTTCGGTTTCACTGACCGCCTGAGTACCCGCCAGCCGTCCCAAGCGACGGATACTGGTGGCGATATCCTCGAGTGAGCGCAATTCACTGACATACACCGGGACGCCCAGACGCTCCAGTTTCTCCAGTGCGCCGGCGCCGTTTCCCGAGCCCCACATCAGGATGAGGTCCGGCTGGCTCGCGACAATCTGCTCTAGGCTGAATGCGTTGAAAGAGCCCACCACAGGCAGTGCACGCGCCGTTTCCGGAAAATCGCTGTGGCTGACAACGCCGACCAGGCGGTCGCCCGCACCGGCGCTGTACAGGTTTTCCACGATATGTGGCGCGAGGGCTACGATACGCTGTGCAGGTTGCGACAGGGTCACGGTGCGCCCGGCGAAATCGACCACCGTCACCGGTTGGCCCGCACTTGCGGCGGCGTACAGTGCCAGCAGCCAGCACAGGGCGAGGCTGCGCATCACAGGCCGATGACCAGCGGCTGGCGCCCGTTCGGGTGGGGCTGTACGAGCACCTCGGCATGGAACAGCTCGCGAAACAGCGCCGGGGTCAGCACGGTGTCCGGACTCCCGCTGGCCACTGCCTGACCGCGATCCAGCACCAGCAGGCGATGGCTCACGCTGGCGGCCAGGTTGACATCATGCACCACCAGTATCACCGCACAGCCGCGCGCTGCGATACCGGCGATGGTTGCGGCGAGCTGCTGCTGGTGCGCCAGGTCCAGTGCCGCGGTAGGCTCGTCCAGCAACAGCAGGGTGCCGCGCATATCGTCGGGGTGCCACAGCTGCGCCAGTACCCGGGCCAGTTGCACACGCTGCCGCTCGCCACCGGAGAGCTGCGTGTACAGCCGATTACGCAGGGAGAGTGTATCCGTGGCGCGCAGCACCTGGCGCACAATGTCCTGGTCGGCGCGCAATCCGGTGCTGTGTGGCGTGCGTCCCAGCAGCACCACTTCTTCGACCGTGTAGGGAAAATTCAGCAGTGAGAGCTGGGGCAGGAACGCGCGCTGTTGAGCCAGCTGCTGACGCGGCCAGCTCTCCAGCGCGCGACCGGCAAACAGCACGCTGCCACTGGTGGCGGCAAAGTCCCCGGCGAGCAGCCGCAGCAGGCTGGACTTGCCGGCGCCATTGGTGCCGATCAGGCCCATCACTTCTCCCGGCGCAAGACCCAGGCTGATGTCCGTGAGTACAGGGTCGCCCCAGGGCGCGGCGTCCACACTCTGTAACTGCAGCAGGGTCATGTCTGCATCCCGTACTGGTCGCGTTGGCGCAGCAGGGAGATGAAGAACGGCACGCCGATCAGCGCAGTGATGATGCCGACCGGCAGCTCGGTGGGCGCCAGCACGATACGCGACAGTGCATCGGCGCAGACCAGCAGGATGGCCCCGGCGAGTGCGCTCGCGGGAAGCAGGGTTCGATGATCGGGCCCGATCAGCAGGCGCACGATGTGGGGCACCACCAGACCGACAAACGCGATGGTGCCTACCAGCGCGACCGACGTCCCCACGCCCACAGCCACCCAGCCTATCAATGCCAGCTTGGTGCGGTTGACCGGTATTCCCAGATGGCGCGCTTCCGACTCACCCAGTAGCAGGGTGTTGAGCGGCAGGGCGTAGCGCGGTAATGCGAGCAGTACGGCCCCGGCGACTACCGAGGCCAGCAACAGGCGCGGCAGGTTGGCGCCGTCCAGCCCGCCCATTTTCCACAGGCTGATCTGGCGCAGGCGCTCGTTGTCGGTGAAAAACTCCAGCAGGCTGCCGGCCGCGCCGGCCAGCGCGGTAATGGCGATACCGGCCAGCAACATGGTGGCGACAGAGGTGCCGTTCTCCGAACTGGCCAACCGATAGACGAGTAACACCGCCAGCACGCCACCGGCAAAGGCGCCCAGTGATACCAGGCTCAGGCCGGCGAGCCCGGACAGGCTGCTGCCCCCAGCCACAATCAGCACAGAGGCGCCCAGTGATGCGCCAGCGGTGACGCCAATCAGCGAGGGGTCCGCGAGGGGGTTGCGAAACAGCCCCTGCATGGCCGCGCCGCTCATGGCCAGAGTGGCACCGATAATGCCGGCCAGCAGGACCCGCGGCAGGCGAATCTGCTGCACGATCAGAGTGGCCTGGCCGCGGTCGCCTCCCAGCAGGACCGCCAACGTATCCGCGGGCGCAATGTGTACAGCACCCGTGCCGAGAGCCAGCAGCATGGCCAGAGGCAATGTGACAACGAGGAGCAACAGCAGCCGCTGCGCCCGACGCCGTCGATCGATGACGTTAGTAATCAACGCCGAGCCGGGCCTTGATGCCGGCGTTATAAGCGTGTTTGATTTCCTTGACCTCGGACACGGTGTCCATGATGTCCTGCAGCGCCTTGCCGCCACCCCGGCCGGTAACCACCACGCTCTGCTCAGTCGGTCTGCCGGCCAAGGCCGCGAGTACCGTCTGTTCAGGGAGATAGTCAAAGGCCAGCATGTAGGTGAGTTCGTCCAGTACCACAAGGTGGTATGCGGGGTTGGCGAGCATGGCTGCGGCCTGCTCCCAGGTGCGCTGCGCGGCCGCGATATCTGCGCTGCGATCCTGGGTGTCCCAGGTGAACCCCGTGCCCATCTGATAGAAGTCTACCTGCGGACAGTGCTCCCGCAGGTAGATCTCCTCGCCGGAGAGCTGCTCGCCCTTGATAAACTGCACAACGCCGACTTTGTAGCCGTAGCCGAGGGCGCGCATGACCATGCCGAAGGCGGAACTGGATTTGCCCTTGCCGTTGCCGGTGAGCAGTATGCCTACACCGCGTTCGGTGCTGGCGGCACTGATGCTGGCATCGACATTCGCCTTCTGCTTCTGCATGGCCTTCTTGTGCCGTTCGTTCTTGCGCTCATCTGTCATGGCGGTGCTCCTAGAAACTGTAGCGCACGCCCGTGTAGGCGGCGCGTTCACTGCTGCGGTAGCTGGGGATTTCCTCGTAGCGCTCGTCCAGCAGGTTTTCCACCCGGCCATACACTTCGAGGCGCGGCGTGAAACGGTAGCGGAGGTTTACATCGAACACGTCGTAGTCGTCGAGTTTGGAGCCGTCAAACTCACGGGCATCGCGGGATGCGCGCAGGTTCAGGCTGAGTAACAGCTGCTCTCCGAGCGAGTGCCACTGCAACCCCAGGTTGGCGAGATGCCGGGGGCGGTACACCCGCTGGCCACCGGCCGCGGTTTCGGTGTCGTTGTACGTGTAGTTGCCCTGCAGGCGCAGCCCCACAGCCAGCGGCAGGTCCGCCATCAGTTCAACGCCACTGGAATCGCTGTTGTCGCTGCCCTGTAGATAGCCCGAGAAGCTCTCCAGGTCGAAGTAGATTTCGTTCTCCACCTGTTGCCTGAAATATACCGCTTCCAGCACTAGCCCGCTGTTATCGTACCAGCCAACGCCGAGGTCATAGCCCTCGCTGCGTTCTTCCTGCAGCGCGCTGCCTGCGGCGGGCGGGCTGGCAAAAAAACTCTTGTTGTAGGCGATTTCATACAGGCTGGGCGCGCGGAATCCCGTGCTCCAGGCGGCCTTGAACTTCACTTCACCGGCATCCAGGGCCGGCAGCAGGTAGGCGGTACTGACGCGATAGGAGTCGTGACTGCCGAAGTCTTCGTTATCGTCATAGCGTGCACCGGCGGTAAAGAACAGCTGGTCAGCGACGCTGCCCTGGTATTCCAGGTAGTAGCCGGTCTGGTCGCGCTCGGTGTCGAAGGTGCCGTCGTTCAGTGACTGTGTCTCGTGATCGACGCCGTAGACCAGCTGCAGATTGTTGCCGGATGCGTAACTGCCGAGATAGGTGACACGGGTCAGGTCGCCCTCAGTACCGAATCCCGCCAGTCCAGCGGTAAACAGCTGCCGCTCAGTTTCGCTGCGATTGTAGGCGAGCTCGTGCTGGAACTGTTCGCCGCGGAAGCTGGCAGCCGCGCGCAGCGCCTGCTGCTGGTAGCTGTCTGCACAGCGATTGCTCGGAGCGAAGGTATCCACGGTAAAGCAGTTGTCGTACTCGTTGTCACTGTCCACATCGCGGCCGACCAGCTCCAGACGCAGCTGGTCGCTGACATTCCAGCCTGCGCGGGCATGCAGGGTGCGGTTGTCGTAGCCGTCGTCATCTGCAGGATCCGTATCACTTGTGCGCGAATTGAAGCCGTCGGTGCTGAAATCGGCGAGTGACAGGTTGCCATCGAGTTGTGCGTTGCCGGCGTGGAACTCCGCACTGTATTGCGAGGTGCCATAGCGCCCCGCTTCAGCGGCGAGCTGCCCCCCCGCACCGGGTTGCGTGGTGCCGGTGCTGATGTTGATGACACCACCGGCATCGGCGCCGTACATCAATCCCTGGGGGCCGCGCAGGATCTCCACCCGCTGTACACCGCTGCTCAGCAGATGCTCCAGGCGCGGCCCGAACTGCGGTGCCGTGGTGTCGGACACATTGATCCCATCAATCAGCAGAAGAGTGCGATATGCCTCCTCACCGCGTATCCGCAGCGATGACACCTTGCCGGCGCCCCCGTTGTTGGTCACTGCCACCGATGGCGCTGTGCGCAGGATATCCTGCAGGCTGGCAAAACCCAGGCGCTGGATATCCTCGGCGCTGATAACCGAAACGGAGGTGGCGACTTCGCGCAGGGGCATGGCGACCCGCGAAGAGCTGATGACAATCTCTTCCAGAGCCGGATGGGTGGTGTTGCCCAGGGCGGGCAGGCTGGCGGCCAGCGCAACGGCGCCGGCGAGTTTTACTGCTTTCATCGGTAGTCCTCAATGCCGTGATAAATGTGGCGATTGAGGGAGGGGATCAGGGAACGCAATGCGAGTGTGGCATCATGCAACCTTCAATGAAGCCCTCCGCTCCATCGTTGCTCGTAACAGGCAGGTATCGGGCTCACAGAGTGGTCTGTTTACCGTTGCGGGGGCAGCGGAGGGATCGGCGCGGTGCCTTACCTCACTTCCCATTTAACCTGCCCAGCCGTGTCGAGCGACACCGGCGGCAGGCACCTGGTACGTCGCGCACTGTAGAGGTCGCGGCGGAGACTGTCAATTGTCCAGATTGTGTCAAGCTGTTGCAGGCGTCGTTCACCGGGCGCGCATCGCGTAGAATGGCGAGCCAGAGGTGAAAAGAGGGCGTCCATGACAGTTTCAGTAAAGCAGGCAGCGCAGGTAGCGGAGCTGCTGGGTAGAAAGCCCCGCGGGCTGCGGGAGGTCGCCGTGGCGGATGCGCAGGGTCGGCCGCAGGTGATTCGCGTGGCGTCCCTGGTCGAGAGCACGCCGTTCCCGACCCTGTTCTGGCTGGTGGATCCGGCATTGAACTACCGCATCGACCGGGAAGAGGCGAGCGGACTGATTGCGCGCCTGCAGCAGCAGGTGGATGGTGACAGCGCGCTGCAGGCGGGGATGGCCGCTGACCACGCCGCCCACATCCGACTCCGCGACGCCTACCTGAGTGCCGAGGAGCGGGCATCCCTGCAGCGCCTGGGGTTTGTCGATGTACTGCGCCAGCGCGGGATCGGCGGTATCGCCGATTTCCAGCGCATACGCTGCCTGCACACCTGGTATGCGGCCCATCTGGTGGTGCCCAATACCATCGGTGGCCTGCTCGATGCGCATTGGGCGGCCGGGGTCGTCGCCGCGGGGGAGACCTAGCGCATGCAAAGCGCCAACCAGACCGTTCTGCAGGCGGCTTTCGCCTGGCTGCAGCAGATGCCGCAGGTTCCGGTGTGGTTGTGCACGGTGGCCTCGGCGCAGGGCTCTGCCCCGCGACCGCCGGGCTCGCTCCTGGTGTGCAATGCCCGCGGCGATCAATCGGGCTCGCTGTCTGGCGGCTGCATTGAAGAGGACCTGTTGGAGCGCCTGCGCTCTGAAGCGCTGCCGGTGGCGGGTGCCGAGCTGGTGCCCTATGGCGTCACGGCGGAACAGAATGAGCGCCTGGGTCTGCCCTGCGGGGGCTTGTTGCAGGTGTTGCTGCAGCGGCTCGAGCCGGGGCGGGACCTGCCCTGGCTGGCCGCGGCAGTGGAGGCGATCGCGGCGCGGCAGTGCCTGCAGCGGCGGGTTGCCATTCCCGCTGGCACCACGCAGTGGTCCTCGGTGGCGGCGCACCTGCCGCTGCAATTGCAGCCCGGGGAATTGCGCCAGACCTTTGGCCCGCAGATGCGCATGCTGCTGGTGGGTGCGGGGCAGCTCAGCCAGTCCCTCGCCGAGCTGGCACTGGCGATGGATTACGATGTGCTGGTCGTCGATCCGCGTGAGGGATTGCGTGCGCAGTGGCAGGGCCCGGCTGTCTCGCTGCTGGGAGGAATGCCGGACGACGCCGTGCGCGCATACGCCAGTGACCGCCACAGCATTGTTATTACCCTGACGCACGACCCGCGCATTGATGACATGGCGCTGATGGAAGCCCTCACCACCGAGGCCTGGTATGTGGGTGCCCTGGGGTCGCAGAGAACGACCGAAAAGCGTTTGCAACGGCTGCGGCAGCTGGGTCTGGACGCTGCGCAGCTGGCGCGCCTGCATGCCCCCGTCGGGCTGGATATCGGCAGCAAGACGCCGTTGGAAATCGCGGTGTCTATCATGGCTGAACTGGTCAGCCTGCGCCGCCGGCAGGTCGTCGCGTGATTGTTGGTGTGTTGCTGCTGGCCGCCGGGGAAAGTCGGCGTTTCGGCAGCGACAAGCGCCGCGCCCGGCTACCGGGCGGCCCCGGCTTGCTGGCGGCCGTGGTCGAGACGGTGCGCCGGGCGGGCTTGCCGCTGCGGGTCTGCCTTCGCCCCGGGGAGGCAGGGCTCGCGGAGGAGTCCGGACTGGAGCCCGGCGAGGTGCTCGTCTGCTCGCAGGCTGCAGGCGGTATGGGTCACACGCTTGCAGAAGGCGTGACGCAGCTGCCGCCCTGGGCTGGCGTGCTTGTTGCGCTGGCAGATATGCCCGGAATTCGGGTGGACACGTTTTGCCGGGCAGCCGCCGCGTTGACCCCTGAGCGTATTGTCGTGCCCGAGTTCCGCGGGCGTCCCGGGCACCCGGTCGGCTTTGGTAGTGACTGGTTTCCCCGGTTGCGGCAGTCGACCGGCGACGCCGGTGCGCGGGCGCTGGTTCAGGAGGCGGGGGCCTTGTGCGACAGGCTCGCAGTGACGGATGCGGGTATCCTGCGCGACATCGACTGTCCGGACGATCTCACAGGCTGGTCTACGGGCCCGGCATAAGCTGCAAGGGCCGGTTCGCCGGTGCTATAGTACCCGGCTTTGCATTCGCCACCGGGACATCCATGACAACCAATACTGACGATTTGCGCATTCGGCGCACCAATGAACTTATCGCACCGCAGCAGCTGATCAGCGACATTGCGGTGAGTGACACGGCGGCCCGGACCGTGACCGCCGCGCGGCAGGCGATCCACAACATCCTGGTGGAAAAAGACGACCGCCTGCTGGTCGTGGTGGGCCCCTGCTCCATTCACGATCCGGACGCGGCCCGCGATTACGCCGCGCGCCTGAAGCGTGTCGCCGATGCACTGCAGTCCGATCTGCAGGTGGTGATGCGGGTGTACTTCGAGAAGCCGCGCACAACGGTAGGCTGGAAGGGGTTGATCAACGACCCGGACCTGAACAATACCTTCCAGATCAACAAGGGCCTGCACCTTGCCCGCAAATTGCTGGCAGACCTGGCCGCCATGGGGCTGCCCACGGGCACCGAGTACCTGGACCTTATCAGCCCACAGTATGTGGCGGACCTGGTGGCCTGGGGTGCCATTGGTGCACGTACCACCGAGAGCCAAACGCATCGCGAACTGGCGTCGGGACTGTCCTGTCCGGTCGGGTTCAAGAATGCCACGGATGGCGACATCCAGGTGGCGATAGACGCGATTAAATCCGCCTCCCAGCCGCACCATTTCCTGTCGGTGACCAAGCAGGGGCACTCGGCGATTTTCCAGACGGCGGGCAACGAGGATTGCCACATTATCCTGCGCGGCGGCAAGCACCCGAATTACGACATGTTCTCGGTGGATGATGCCGCCGCGATGCTGCGCAAGGCGGGCCTGCCGACCCGCATCATGGTAGATGCAAGCCACGCCAACAGTCGCAAGATCCCGGCGCGGCAGGTAGACGTGATTCGTGATATCGGCGCGCAGGTGGCGCGGGGCAATCGTGCCATTTTCGGACTGATGATCGAGAGCAACCTCGTGGCGGGCCGTCAGGACGTGGTGGCGGGTGAGCCGCTGGTTTACGGCCAGAGCATTACCGACCCCTGCATCGACTGGGCCCATACCGAAGCGTTGTTGGCCGAATTGGCCGCCGCAGTGCGCGCCCGGCGGGCACAGTAACCGGGCGCACCACGCGCTCATGGGAGGAACCATGTTCAGACGTCTGTGTTGGCTGCTCGCCATGCTCCTGCTGACGGCCTGCGGTGAGGGAGCGCGCGAGGCGGGTGCCCCCGGGCTGCCCGGGATCAGTGAGCACACCGCTGGCATGCAGTACATGGCAGGCTTCCAGAGCCTGTACTGGGACGATGAGCGGGGGCGACTGTTCCTCGAGATCGACGCGTTCGAACAGCCCTTCATTTACGTCAGCAGTTTGTCCAGCGGGGTTGGCTCCAATGATCTCGGCCTGGATCGCGGTCAGCTGGGCAGCACCCGTCTGGCGCGCTTCATCCGGGTAGGTGACAAGGTATTGTTGATGGCGGATAACCCGCTCTACACCGCCCGCAGCAGCAACGCGGATGAGCGGCGGGCGGTTGATGAGGCCTTCGCCCGCTCTGCGCTGGCCAGTTTCCCGGTCGTGGCAGGCAGTGCCGGGCGTGTGCTTGTCGACGGCACAGATTACTTTCTCGGCGATGTGCACGGCGTCGCGCGCCGCCTGCGTGACCGGGGTGAGGGCGAGTACCGCACAGACCCGGCGCGTTCGGCGGTGTACCTGCCGCGTACCCGCACCTTCCCTGACAACACCGAGGTGGACGCGCTGGTGACCCTGGCCGGCGAGCCCGCGGGCGAGCAGCTGGCCACGGTGACCCCGGACCCGCGCGTGCTGACCGTGCACCAGCATCATTCCTTTGTGCGCCTTCCCGAGCCGGGATACGAGCTCCTGCCCTATGACCCGCGCTCCGGGTTTATCGACCCCGACTACGATCAGCAACTTGCTGACTACGCGGCCCCCATCGGCGAGCCCGTGCGCCGGCCCTACGCCTGGCGGCACCGGCTGCAGAAGAAGGATCCCGGGGCAGCGCGCAGCGAGGCCGTGGAGCCCATCGTCTACTATCTGGACCGCGGTGCGCCGGAGCCGGTGCGCAGTGCCCTGATGGAGGGTGCATCCTGGTGGAACGAGGCATTTACGGCAGCAGGGTACGACAATGCCTTTCAGGTCAAGCTGCTGCCGGAGGGCGCAGACCCGATGGATGTGCGCTACAACGTTATTCAGTGGGTACACCGCTCAACCCGCGGCTGGTCTTACGGGGCCAGCGTGCGCGACCCGCGCACCCAGGAAATCATCAAGGGACATGTGACGCTGGGCTCACTGCGGGTGCGTCAGGATTACCTGCTGGCCGAGGGTTTGCTGGCACCGTACGGTGAGGACGGTCATGTACCTGCAGACATGCTGGAGTTCGCGCTGGCGCGTATACGCCAGCTGGCCGCTCACGAAGTGGGCCACACCCTCGGACTGGAGCACAACTTTGCCGCCAGTGCGGACAACCGGGCATCGGTGATGGACTACCCGCACCCGTATGTGACGCTCACAGCGTCAGGCGAGCCAGACCTCTCTGCAGCCTATGCAACCGGAATCGGCGAGTGGGATAAACGCGCCATTATCTACGGTTACCAGCATTTCCCCGCAGCGGTAGACGCCAGTGCCGCACGCGAGCAGATTATCCAGGATACCTATGCTGCCGGCCTGCACTACGTGGCGGACGCACATGCCAGAGGCGATGCCTTTGCCGTGACGGCGGGCCCGGCGCACCCGCTGGGCAGCCTCTGGGACAACGGCGCTGACCCGGTGGCCGAGCTGAATCGGCTGATGACCCTGCGTGCAACGGTGCTGGCACGGTTTTCCGAGCGCACGGTGCGGGTGGGCCGTCCCCTGGCCCAGCTGGAGGATGTGCTGGTGCCCATGTACCTGTTGCACCGCTACCAACTGCAGGCGGCCGCCACGCTCCTGGGTGGACAGGTCTTTACCTATGCCCTGCGTGGTGACGGACAGGTGCCTGTGGCTGCGGTGCTGCCCGCGCAACAGCGCGCTGCGCTGGAGGCGTTGCTTGCGACGCTGGCCCCGGAGGCGCTGGCCCTGCCTCCCGCCCTGTTGGCGCAGATACCGCCCCGTCCGCCGGGCTACAGCGACAGTCGTGAACTGTTCCCGCGTGACACCGGCTACGTGTTTGATCCCCTCGCGGCGGCGTCAACGGCAGCGGGCCTGACGCTGGACCTGTTGCTGAACCCGACCCGGGCCGTGCGCATGAACAACAACCAGGCGCGCTCTGCCGCCCAGCCGGGTTATGCGGAGCTGCTGGACGCCCTGCTTAAACGCAGCTGGTACGCGGACACCGAGCAGGGCAACGCAGGCGCACTGCAGCGGGTGGTGAATATGGAGACACTGCAGCGCTTGCTGCGTCTGGTGGGCAGCGGTGAGGTTGAGCCGCAGGTACGTGCGGAGAGCCTGGATGCCCTGCTGGCGCTGCGCGGTTGGCTGGAGCAGCGTGTGCCGGTGGTTCCGCCCGCGTGGCGGGCGCACTACCGTTTTGCGTTACTGCAGATCGCGCAGCGGTTGGACGCGCCGGGCGCCATCGAAGGTTTGCGTGCCCTCGCGGCCCCGCCGGGCTCTCCCATCTGAGGCCGCAGTGCGGGCGCTGGTCTCGCTTGTTATACCAGCAGCCGGCAGTCACCGACTCGGGGATGCCAGTGGGCCCGCGGCTTTGTAGAGTGGGCGCAGGCAGTAACGCCATAATAATAACGATGGAAAGGATGTTCCTGTGCTGGAACTGGAAGCACTACGCCAGCAGGCGATGCTGGATACCGGGCTGGAAGATTTTGGCGACCCGGCGTTTTACGAGGCGTTGGAGCGCTTGCTGGAAGCGCTGCACAGCGAGGCGCGGCTGAACGACTTCGGCAGATTGCGCGCCGAAATGACTATTCTGGAAGGGCTCTCCCGCCGTCTGGAGATAGAAGACTATCTGGCGCGCCATCCGCAGGTGGCGGAGGAAACCGTGCTGCGGCCGGTGTTCATTCTGGGCCTGCCGCGCACTGGCACCACCGCATTACACCACCTGCTGAACCAGGACCCGCGCAATCGCACCCTGCGTCTTTGGGAAGCCCAGCAGCCCGTGCCGCCGCCGGAAACCGCAACCTACTCCAGCGACCCGCGCATTGCCGCGCGTGCCGAGGGGGTGGCGCTCACCGAGACCTTCCTGCCGGGTTTCAAACAGACACACCTGATTGACGCAGAAGAGCCGGACGAGTGCTATATGCTGCTCAATCGCAATTTCATGTCGGTGGAATACTCGGCGCTGTTTCACGTGCCGAGCTATGCCAACTGGCTGTATACCAACCTGTGTCGCTCCGACAGCTATGACTACCATCGTCGGCAGCTGCAGCTGCTGCAGTCCCGCCATCCCGGGCAGTGGGTGCTCAAGGCGCCGTTTCACCAGCTTGGCCTGCGCGAGATACTGCGCGTCTATCCCGACGCGATCATCGTGCAGACGCACCGTGCACCGCTGGCGTTCGTTGGCTCCGGTTGCAGCTTCAGCGAGGTGCTGCGGCGCAGCAGCAGCGATGTCATTGACCGGGCAGAAATCGGGCGTGACTGGATGACCATGCTCACCGCCTACACGCGCACTTTCGAGGCCGATCGTGCAGCGCTGGAGCCGACTCACCCGGGCCAGTTTCTCGATGTTTACCACGATGATTTTGTCGCCAACCCCTGGCAGGTCATCGAACAGCTGTATGCGTTGCGCGACATGCCGCTGGATGAGACAGCGCGCGCGCGCATGCAGGCGTGGCTGGATGCCCACCCTCGAGGCAAGCACGGCGTGCACCGCTACCGGCTGGAGGACTACGCCATCAGTCGCGATGAAGTGGCCGCGCTCTTTGCCGACTATATGCGGCGCTATCACCTGAGACTGGATGAAGAGGTAACGGTATGAATGAATCTGTAAACGCTGAACAGCGCGTGATGGACGGCAGCACCTGGAGCGATTTCTGCGATGCGCTGAAAGCCGCGGGCACGCTGGTCGATGCCGAGAACGCGCCCCAGGATGCGTTTACCCGGGCCGAGGGCTACCGCTACCTCTCGCGCATGTTGCGCGCCGGGCTGGAGAGCTTTCTGGAGGCGGGTGACCCGCGGTTTCCAGAGCTGCGCTGTCCGGCCCACGAAACCATCAAGCTGGGGGCTGACAATCCCGACAATCACTACCAGACGGCGACGATTGACCCGCAGTATGACTATCGCATCACGGGTACGCGCGGCACTGTGAACTACCTGGGTTTTGGCACGGTGATCAATCGCTACAGCAGTGGCGGCGGCATGAAGACCGACGGCTGGCTGGATTCGCGGGACATGGAAATCAACCCGGACGGCACGCTGGAGATTATCGTCAGCCAGCGGCAACAGCCCGGCAACTGGCTGCCGATGGGACCGGAGACCAATTCGCTGAATGTGCGCCAGACCTTCCAGGATCGCTGCAATGAGACCCGCGCCGAGATCCGCATAGAGCGCCTGGGCGCGGAGCACGAACGTCCTGACCCCCTGTCGCCGGAGAAGCTGGATCGCGCGCTGCAGGGCGCGGTGCAGTTCATACGCAGTACGACGGTGCTGTTTGAAGGCTGGGCTGCGAGTTTTCTGCCCACGTTGAACCAGGTGGCGCCGGCGGATCAGGCATTTTGCCAGGCCATTGGCGGCGACCCGAACATTTATTACTTCCACAGCGCCTGGGCGCTGGCGCCGGACGAAGCACTGTTGATTGAGGCACCGGTTGTACCCGCCTGCCAGACCTGGAACTTCGTGCTGCAGAACTGGTGGATGGAATCACTGGATTTCCGCTACCACCAGATCCACTTCAACAAGCACACCGCGACCTATGAAGATGACGGTGGTGTGGTGATCGTGGTGGCCCACGAGCAGCCACCGCAGGCGAATTGGGTGGAAACTGCGGGCCATCACAGCGGTACCCTGTGCTGGCGCTGGATCGGCGCGAGCGAGCACCCGCCGGTGCACGCCCGCGTGGTCAAGTTCAGCGAGTTGGGAACACTGCCCGGCCGCCGGCGCTAGCTGCCCAGCAGGCGCTCCCGGGCAGCCGCGTACTCCCGCTGCAGGCGGGCGACAAGCTCGCCTGCAGGCAGGATCTCTTTGACCGCCCCGATGCCCTGGCCGCAACCCCAGATATCCTTCCAGGCCTTGGCATCGCTGTTGCCGCCCGAGCCAAAGTTCATCGCCGAAGGATCGCTCTCGGGCAGGTTGTCCGGGTCCAGCCCGGCGGCTTCGATGGAGGGACGCAGGTAGTTGCCATGTACACCGGTGAACAGGTTGCTGTAGACGATGTCCGCCGCGCCGTGGTCGACGACGGCCTGCTTGTAGGCCTGCTCGGCGTTGGCTTCCTGTGTGGCGATAAACGCCGAGCCGATGTAGCCGAGGTCGGCGCCCATTGCCTGCGCGGCGAGAATGGCATCGCCGGTAGCGATGGAGCCGGACAACAGCAGCGGGCCATCGAACCACTCGCGAATTTCCTGAATCAGGGCAATCGGTGACAGGGGGCCTGCGTGGCCGCCGGCGCCGGCGGCCACGGCAATGAGCCCGTCCGCGCCTTTCTCGATTGCCTTGCGCGCGAAGCGGTTGTTGATGATGTCGTGCAGGACAATGCCGCCATAGCTGTGCACCGCCTCATTGACCATCTCTTTTGCTCCCAGCGAGGTGATTACGATGGGTACCTTGTACTTTACGCACATCTCGAGGTCGTGCTGCAGGCGGTCGTTGGAGCCGTGCACGATCTGGTTGACCGCAAAGGGCGCCGCCGGGGTCTCCGGGTGCTCCGCATCCCAGGCCGCCAATTCGCGGGTGATTTTCTCCAGCCAGACGTCTAGCTGTTCGGCAGGCCGCGCATTCAGGGCGGGGAAAGAGCCGACAATCCCCGCCTTGCACTGGGCGATGACCAGGTCCGGGTTGGAGACGATGAACATGGGCGCGGCAACGGCCGGCAAGCGCAGTTTTTCCTTTAGAATTGCAGGTAGTGCCATGGGTGGGGCTCCGGTTGACCGATGGATTTATGCAATTTATTGCATATTTGATTGATATGCAACCTTTTGCATGGAGCGCGCACCAGGAGTAAGCTGACAAACTCCGGTCAGACCGTCACGCAAGGTTAACAGTCGCAGCCATGGCTCTCTCTCACGCAATCATGACTGCTCTCCTGGAAGACGACATGTCGGGCTACGAGCTCGCCAAGGCCTTTGATATTTCACTGGGCCTGTTCTGGCGCGCCAGTCACCAGCAGATCTACCAGGAGCTGCACAAGCTGGCAGACCGCGGCTGGCTGCAGTGCGAGACCGTCGCCCAGGCCGGCAAGCCGGACAAGATCGTCTATGCGCTGACCCAGGCCGGCCGTGATGCCATGGCGGAGTGGGTGCTGGGCAACTCGCGAGTGCAGGAGGGCAAGGATGATCTGTACGTCAAACTGTACAACCTGTCAGAGGCCAACGCCGCGCATCTGGCGGTCGAGATCGGGCAGCGGCGGGAGCAGATGATGCAGCGGCTGTACCTCTATGAAAAAATCCGCCGGCGTCACTACGCGGATCCGGACGCACTGCCCGTGCGGCGCAAGGGCGTTTATCTGGCGTTGCTGGCGGGTATCCGCCAGGGCGAGCACTTTCTCGCCTGGTGTGATGAGGCACAGGCGATGTTGGGAGATATCGGGTAGCCTGCAGCCTGGGGCATGCCTCCGCTCAAAGGCTCGCTTTGGCCTCCGCAAATGCGTGCAGCGCCGCGTCGATATCCCCGGTGCTCAAGGCTGCAGACATCTGGGTGCGGATGCGTGCCCTGCCTTTCGGTACCACGGGAAAGGAGAAAGCCACCACGTACACGCCCCGGGTGAGCATCGCCTCGGCAAACCGCGCTGCGGCGCCAGCATCGTGCAGCATCACGGGCACGATCGGGTGTTCCCCGGGCAGCAGTTCGAAGCCCAGGGCCTGCAAGCCCTCGCGGAAGCGAGCGGTATTGTCGGCCAGCCGGGTACGCAGGCTCGGCTCAGACTCCACCAGCTCCAGTGCCTTGATCGCGCCGGCCACCACCGGCGGGGCCACCGTGTTGGAGAACAGGTAGGGGCGCGAGCGCTGCCGCAGCAGGTCGACCACTTCCTGACGCGCCGCTGTATAGCCGCCACTGGCGCCGCCCAGCGCCTTGCCCAGGGTTCCGGTGATGATATCCACCCGGTCCATGCAACCGCGGTACTCGTGTGTGCCCTTGCCGGTGGCACCCAGGAAGCCGGTGGCGTGGCAGTCGTCGAAATGCACCAGGGCACCGTACCGGTCCGCCAGGTCGCAGACCTCGTCGAGACGCGCAATATAGCCGTCCATGGAGAACACCCCGTCGGTGGTGATCAGCTTGAAGCGGGCACCCGCCGCATCCGCGGCCTGCAACTGCGCTTCCAGGTTGGCCATGTCGTTGTTGCGGTAACGGAAGCGCCTGGCCTTGCACAGGCGGATGCCGTCGATAATGCTGGCGTGGTTCAGTTCGTCGGAGATGACTGCGTCTTCCTCGCCCAGCAGAGTTTCGAAAAGCCCGCCATTGGCGTCGAAGCAGGAGGGATAGAGTATGGTGTCGTCCATACCGAGAAACGTCGACAGCCGCTGCTCCAGCTGCTTGTGCAGGGTCTGAGTGCCACAGATAAAGCGCACTGAGGCCATGCCATAGCCCCAGTCCCGCAGGCCCTCCGCGGCAGCCCCGTTTACCGCCGGGTGCTGTGCCAGCCCCAGGTAGTTGTTGGCGCAGAGGTTCAGCAGCTCCCTCTGCGCCACGCCGACATGGGCACCCTGGGGTGTGGTGATGAGCCGCTCGTGCTTGGTCAGGCCGGCGGCATCAATTTCCGCCAGCTGTCCGGCCAGGTGTTCGCGAAATGCGCTGTACATGGTGGTTCAGTCCTCCCAGTTCAGTACGACTTTGCTCGCTTCCCCCGAGCTCATGACATCAAAGCCCTGTTGAAAGTCGCGGAAGCTCATGCGGTGGGTGATAACCGGAGAGATATCCAGCCCGGACTCGATCATCACCGACATCTTGTACCAGGTTTCGTACATCTCGCGACCGTAAATCCCCTTCAGGGTGAGCATGTTGAAAATCACCGTGTTCCAGTCGACGGCGGTGTTTTCGCTGGGAATGCCGAGCATGGCCACCTTGCCGCCGTGGCACATGTTGGCCAGCAGGTCGCGGAAGGCCTGGGGGTTACCGGACATTTCCAGGCCCACGTCGAACCCCTCGTCCATACCCAGTGACTTCTGGACCTCGGCAATGCTCTCCCGGCTCACGTTGACCGTGCGGGTGGCACCCAGGGTGGCCGCCAGCTGCAGGCGCTTGTCGATGACATCGGTGATCACCACATGGCGCGCGCCGGCGTGTTTGCAGACGGCCGCCGCCATGGCGCCGATGGGGCCGGCACCGGTAATGAGGACGTCTTCGCCGAGCAGGTCGAATTGCAGCGCGGTGTGTACCGCATTGCCGAAAGGGTCGAAGAGGGCAGCTACATCGAGATCAATGCCGGCGGAATGCTCCCACACGTTGGACATGGGGAGCGCCATGTACTCGGCAAACGCGCCGGAGCGGTCGACACCGATGCCGCTGGTTTTTGCACACAGGTGGCGTCTGCCCGCCATGCAGTTGCGGCAGCGACCGCAGACCACGTGGCCCTCGCCAGAGACGATCTGGCCGGGGCGGAAATCGACCACGTTCGAGCCCACAGCAACAATCTCGCCCACGAATTCATGGCCGACGATCATGGGTACCGGCACCGTTTTCTGGGCCCAGGTGTCCCAGTGGTAGATGTGCATGTCGGTGCCGCAGATGGCGGTGCGCTTGACCTTGATCAGCACATCGTTGATGCCGAACGCGGGCTCGGGAACCTCTTCCAGCCAGAGGCCGGGACGGGCTTCTTTCTTGACCAGTGCTTTCATGGGCGACTACACCATAATGGAAATTATCCGGTATAGTAGAGATCTGGAATCCCAGATACAAGAATATTCTCTACTAAACTGGAAATCGTATGTCGAAATCCTCTCTCGATCCGGCCAGCAAGGTACTTTGCGAACGCGTGACGGAGCTTCGCCAGGCGCACGGATTCACCCTCGACCAGTTGGCCGCCGCCTCCGGGGTCAGCCGCTCCATGTTGAGCCAGATCGAGCGCGGGCAGGCCAACCCGACGCTGGCGGTGACCTTCCGCATTGCACAGGCCTTTGGTCTGAGTATAGGCGAACTGGTGGATGATCCCCTGGCCAGCGGTTTGATTGAAGTGGTGCGCGCGAACGACCCCTCCAGCCTGTTTCGCGCCGACAGCGAGTGCCAAATTCGCACACTGTCGCCCCTGCACATGGAAAAGCACGTGGAGTTCTATGAACTGCAGCTGCAGCCGGGTGCCAGTCTGGACAGTTCGGCACACTTCAGCGGCACGCGGGAGTTGCTGACACTCTCGGCTGGCGCGGCGCTGGTTGTGGCGGGAACCACCGAGTGTCGCCTGGACAGCGGTGATTCGGCCCACTACCGCGCGGATGTGGAGCACAGCATCCGGTCACTGGGCGATGAGCCCCTGCGCGGCTACCTGGTCGTGACCTACAAGTAGCGGCCCGGCCTACGCGGCCCGGCCTACGCGGCGCGGCCTAACTACATAAACCCGGTTGGGGTGGTCGGGGGTGGGGCGGTGCGCCAGCATGCATTGCGCGGAGGCTTCTGTTATATCGGGTGCAACGATACCAACAAAGACGAACAGGAGTGGGCCATGCAGGATCTCGATTTCACAGGCAAGATCGTACTGGTAACCGGCGGCGGTGCGGGCATCGGTCGCGCCATCGTTGAGGCGTTTGCGACGCGCGGGGCCCGACTGGTGGTGGCGGAGATCAATGCCGAGCGCTGTGCTGACTTGCGGGAGGCCCTGGATGCCAGCGCGACCGATGCACTGGTCTCCAATACCGACGTCTGCGACCGCGCGGCGGTCGACGCCCTGATGGCCGAGGTGCAGGCGCGTTTCGGCGGGCTCGATGTGCTGGTCAATAACGTTGGCGACTTCCTCGGTCTCATCAAGCCCTTCGCCGCCTGTACCGATGAGGATCTCGAGCGACTCTACGCCGTTAACCTGAAGCATATCTTCACCGTGACGCGTGCTGCGATACCGCTGTTGCAGTCGCGTGGACGGGGCGGCAGCATCATCAGTATCTCCTCCATCGAGGCCTTCCGCGGCATTCCCATGGTGACCACCTATTGCGCCTTCAAGCACGCGATTACCGGGTTCACCCGCAGCCTGGCGCTAGAGCTGGGACCGGATGGTATTCGCGTCAACGCGATTGCGCCTGAAACTACCGAGACCGATCAGGTGCGTCCATCCGAACTGATCGCCCCTGAGCATCAGGCGCACGTCCGGCGCTGGATACCGCTGGAGCGCTTCGGCAGGCCACAGGATGCCGCAGGCTGTGCATTGTTCCTCGCCTCCGAACTGTCTGCCTGGGTAACGGGCACGACGATAAACCTTGATGGCGGTGCGCTCGCGGCGGCAGGCTGGTATCGTGACCCCAATGACCTGTGGACCAATGTGCCGGTGGTGTCCGGCAACGGTTTCAATTTCTGACTGCCGCGTCCAGGGCGTAAACCCGATAGACAACGAGGACTTCCGTGACTGATTCAACACCGGGCGCCGCGCCGCGCGCCTACATCCTGTCGTTCCAGTGTCCAGACCGGCTGGGCGTTGTGGCTCGCTACTCCCAGCTGTTTCTCGAGGCCGGTGCCTTCATCACGGAGATCTCCAATTTCAGCGACCCGGTCAGCAACACCTTCCATTTGCGCTGCGTCTTCGATGACCGCGCCATGACGGTGCCCTATACCGAGTTCTGCCGCCGCTTTGCGCTGCTGGCGGACGATATGGGCATGCAGTACCGCTTGCGCCCCGCCGACGACCTGCCGCGGGTACTGCTTGCCGTGTCCCGTTACGACCACTGCCTGGTGGCCCTGCTCACGAAGTGGCGCGCCGGTGCGTTACCCGCGACGCTGGTGGGTGTGGTGAGCAACCACGAGGATTGCCGTGAGCTGGTCGAGTGGTACGGCCTGCCCTACCACTACCTGCCGGTGACCCCGGAGCACAAGGCGGAGCAGGAAGCGCAGCTGCTCCAGGTGTTCCGCGAGGAGGAGGCGGACCTGCTGGTGCTGGCGCGCTACATGCAGATTCTTTCCGATGCGCTGTGTGCCGAGCTCGCGGGCCGCGCGATCAACATCCACCATTCCTTCCTCCCCGGTTTCAAGGGCGCCCGGCCTTATCACCAGGCTTATGACCGCGGGGTGAAGGTCATCGGTGCCACGGCCCACTATGTCACCCGCGACCTCGATGAGGGGCCGATCATTGCCCAGGAGGTCAAGGCAATCGACCACCAGGTGTCGGTAGAGCAGATGATTCATCTCGGTCACGACACCGAGGCCACGGCGCTCTCCCACGCCGTGCGACTGCATTGCGAGGAGCGTGTGCAGCTGAACGGTCAGCGCACGGTGATTCTGTAGCGGCGGCGCGCCGCGTCAGGGCTTCCAGGGCACGCCGTTGATGTGCCCGCCGCCGTCCACGTAGAGGGTGTTGCCGGTGAGGTAACGCGATCCTTCGCTGGCGAGGAACAGCACCACCGGCGCAATGTCTTCCTCGGGGTCCCCGCTGTAGCCCATGGGGATCATCTTCTGAATGCCGGCCATCATTTCCGGCATCTCCGCCATGCGCGCACGGAACGCCGGAGTCGCTGCGCCCGGGCACACCGCGTTGCAGGTGATGCCGTCCTTGCCCCACTCGACGGCGGCGGTGCGGGTCAGGGTGCGAACCGCCTCCTTGGCACAGTTGTAGTCAACCGTACCGGCATGGGCATTGACGCCATTGAGCGAGCACATGTTGATGACACGTCCCCAGCGCTGTGCGGCCATCACTGGATACACCGCCTGCATGGCGGCCGCGACGGCATGAAACCCCGCCATCATTGAACCCTGCAGGCGATCATCACTGATGCCGCTCACCGTGGTGCCGGCGCTGCCGGTGGGGTAGGCGTTGTTGACCAGTACATCCACACGACTGAAGGCGTCCAGCGCCTGATTGACCATCGCGCGCACGCTGGCCAGATCACGTATATCGGTTTCGATGAAGAGCCCCTTGCCGCCCAGGGCGGGTAGCGCGTCGGCGACAGCCTGGCCCCTGTCGCGGTC
>TARA_R110000772_G_scaffold163584_1_pt1 | contig 64130 bp, 57 predicted proteins | sample TARA_R110000772 | Tara Oceans TARA_R110000772 (sample SAMEA4397948) | marine metagenome | biome: Polar Biome; feature: [SRF] surface water layer (ENVO:00010504); material: water (ENVO:00002006), including particulate matter (ENVO:01000060) such as... | depth 5 m | reverse complement strand
TGCCGGTTTTCAAGACCGGTGCATTCGACCACTCTGCCATCTCTCCGTGACGCAGAATAATACTTAGGTCATACGCATGTGTAAATAGCAAAAAGACTGTTTGCTTAAAATTTAGGCTAAAATGAGGTTTTTTTTGTAAATAAGGGGAAATAAAGACAATTTTAGTAAAATTAAATAGGTTGCAGCAAGCAGTGGGAGCTAAATAAGAAGCTTTATTTAGTGGTTGGGTGCTTGCTGCACCGTATAAATAGTCATGGTTGTGTGACTATTTATATTGAGCTGTGCTACCAAGAGCGAGTCTTTTACCGAAGCGATTAAGCTTTGCTAACATTTTAGCTTTACGATTTGTTGGTTTAACGGCAATGTGAGTAGCAGCTGTTTCATTTAATGTGTTAATTGGGTTCATTACTTAACTCCGAGTTGTGGTTGGTGAAAACGGGGGCATTCTGCCTCTTAATTGTTTAAAAATAAAGCGATAAAAATTGAGCCCGAAGCATTAGTTATTTTAATCCGAAAGGATTTTATTAACCTGCCGTTCACTTGGTGGGTTTGGGTGTTTTTGCATTTTTATTCACGCCGTTAGTTTTTAAATCCCTTTTGTTATGGGGTCTCTGTGTTTGTTTTTATTTTTAATGCGATAAAAGCATTCTTTTTTGGTTATTTATTCAGATTAAATTATTTTAATTAAATGATTTTTTATGCTGTTTAATTAGTGTTTATAAAATTAACTTTATGAGCGTTAAAAAAATTCCAGTAAAGTTCTAAAAAAAGTTGGTGTAATGCACTTTATATTTGCATTGCATGGGTGAATTACTTAGCTTTTTAGCAAAATGGTGTTTTTAATAAAGTTAGTATTACTAGGAGTTATAACGAACACTTGGCAGCTGTTTTTATATTAACCAATAAAAAAGCGCCTACTTTACAGTAGGCGCTTTTGCGTTAGTTGCGTTAATAACGCGTCTAACTGGGGACAGAGCCTCTTCTAGCAACCGCTCTGTTTGCTAAAAAGGCATTAATTCGTTTTGTTGGGGTAAGCACTATGGCGTTACCAAGTAGTACTAAGCTAAACCCTGCAAAGGTATTTGCATGCCATTCAAAGTCTTCATAAAAGCTGCTTAGTGTTACCGCAACTAAAGGAAACAGTACGATGACATAGCTGGCTTTTTCGGGGCCAATATTTTTTAACAGTGCAAAGTAACAAGCAAAGGCGATTACAGTGCCAAAAATAGATAAGTACAATAACGACAGCCAATAGCTAGTAGGTGCAGTGAAATTAAATTGCACGTCGCTTATAAATACATATAAGGCTAAGCCAATGGCACTGTATAACATGCCCCAAGCATTACCTTGTAACACACCAATTTGTTTGCGTGAATTACGTACACTTACCATGTTTCCTAATGAAGCCACAAAGGTGCCTCCAAGAGCAAGTAGTAACCCGACGAATGCACTGTTACTCAAGTTGAGTTGCTGTAATTGTGGCCAAAACAAGCAGGTGATACCTAAAATGGCAAGTACAGCACCGGTATAAATTCGTTTTGAAATAGGTTTGCCAAAAAATAATCGGGTATTAACTATATTCATTACTAATAGCATTGAAAAAGCAATCGAGGTCATTGCAGAGCTAAGGTGATTTTGTGCCCAGTAAAGCATTAAGTAATTTAGGCCAAAGTTAAACAGGGCCAATAATACGAAAAAACCATGATCGACTAAATTAAATCGCATTTTAGGTTTTTTGTATGCCACATATAACCACATTAATAATGCCGCGATTGCAAAACGATAAAATAGCGATAGTTCAACAGCAATATCGCCTAGCTGAAACTCTATGGCCAACCAGGTTGAGCCCCAAATTAAAACAGTTGTTATATATAGCGCTGCACTTTTCAATACTGCTCTCCAAAGTCGATTAAGCTGCTATTTTAAAGCTTATCTGTATACTTACCATATACAGAAAATGGAATATGTAACCTATACAGATTGAGGGTGTAATGATTTTAAAAGCGGTTAGCCATCAAGGTCATGAGTTTTTGTACCAGCAAGTTATTCAACTGATCAGGGATATGAGTGCTCAACAGGCTTTATTGCCCTCAGAAAAACTGCCGTCTTTACGTAAAATGGCTAGCAACCTTAATATAAGTATTCCTACGGTAAAGCAGGCCTATCAAGCGCTAGAGGATCAAGGGGTTATAGAGGCACGCGAAAAGTCAGGCTACTTTTTAAAAGCCGTTAACATGGCAAGCAGCTTACCAAAACGGGTTAAGCTGAGCCGCGAGCCCGTGATTGTAAACAAGCAGGCGCTGATTGAGCAGGTATACACAGCCATTCATCAGGCCCATGTGGTGCCTTTTGGAGTCGCTAACCCGGTTGCTGCAGCACCAACCGATAAAGCCTTAGCCAGAAATATGCGCCGAGTAATGACGCTTGCCGGTAGTAGCGCTATTAATTACGGGCCACTGGATGGTTATGCACCGTTAAAAAAGCAACTTATTCATCGCTATTTAGACTTTGGCATTGGCATTAATATGGATGAAATGGTGATCACTAATGGTGCGCAAGAAGCACTGGCAATTGCACTCAAATGCGTAACTAAGCCCGGTGATGTAGTGGCCATAGAGAGCCCTTGCTATCACGGAATTATAGAGTTAATAGAAAGTTTAGGCCTTAAAGCACTTGAAATACCTTTATGCCCAGATAATGGTATTTGGCTAAACGATTTAGCGCAGGCGCTTAATGAGCACGATATTAAAGCGTGCTTATTTTCTACGGCTATTAGTAATCCGGTTGGTAGTTTTATGCCAGATAAAAATCGAGAACAGCTGGTGGAACTAGTTGAAAGCCATAACGTAGTGCTCATTGAAGATGACGTATATGGCGACCTATACTTTACACCCAAACGAGGTACACCTGCTATAGCGTATTCCAAAAAAGGCTTGGTGCTAAGTTGTTCGTCTTTTTCTAAAACGGCTGCCCCTAGTTATCGTGTTGGTTGGCTTATTGCGGGGAAATTTGCAGGGCAAGCTAGGCGTTATAAAAGAGCATTGAGTTGTTCTACCTCACTAATTAATCAATGGACGTTATCAGAATTTGTTTTTAGCGGTGAATACGATCGTAATTTAAAAGTACTTAGGCAGCGTTTACGTACGAATAAAGAGCATATGCGACGTTGCTTACAGCAAGCCATGCCAAAAGGTACACGGATCAGCGATCCACAAGGTGGCTGTGTTATTTGGTTAGACTTAGGCTGCGAGTATGATAGCCAAAAGCTATTTTCATTAGCGCTTGAGGTAGGTATAAGCATTACTCCAGGGTTGATATTTTCAGCTTCAAATAAATACAAAAGCTGTATAAGGCTAAGCTATGGTGTGCAGTGGAGTGAGCAAATAGAGCAAGCAATTGTCACACTAGGTAAACTTACCTTACTAGCAAAAAAGTAGCCTAATTTAAAGGGGAACAACAGCTTGTAACAAGTTTTTCGGCACAATAAAAAACAGCCGTTAAGTTAAGCGTAACGGCTGCAAAGGGATGTTAAATAATTACCTAAGTGAAGTTTGTAAACTAGTTTTGTTTAAAGCTAAATAATTGGTAACCTTTAAGTTCAGGTACTTGTACTACTAGCTGCTCTTCTTGTTTAGCTATATTGGCAAAATTTTCGCATAAGGCATTGGCACGTTTTTCGAGCGCATCGGCATGCTGCTCTACTTTTTCTTCTATTTGCGTACCCATATTTTCCATACGTTGTTCAAAGGCTTGCATGTCGCCTCCTGAGCCAAGTAATTCAGAACCTAAAGCAACTAAAATACTCCCCATAGATTGCATTACAGCAGACTCAACAGCGGTCTCTATTTGTTGTTCGAACTGCTGCTCAAAGTTTTCACCAAATTGGTTAAAGCTTTGCTGGCCCATAACAAAGGTGTCTTGTTGATAAAAAGTATTTTGTACTTCAAGTTTAATGTCGTCCATTAACGATGAGATATTATCGAGGCCATCAATATTAAAAGCATTAGCAACTTCTTGCAGTGCAACACCGGCAATTTTAACGCCTTCTAAGGCTATATTTGCTACTTCGGGTAATTGCGTGCGTAAACTATCTGAATATTGAGTTAGCGCCTTTTGCTGGGAATGATTAAGCGCTACCGATTCACCATTAATGGTTAAATTGCCATTGGTATTAAATTGCATAGTTTGCTTATTGGCGGTAAAAATCTCTAGTTCGTCAGGCTTAATACGTACATCATTTTTAAATTCTACATTACATTGCTCATTATTAAATGACACTGTTGAATCGTTATCATTATGTGCCACAACGGCAGGTGCACATATTAAAGTGCTCATTAATAGTAATTTTTTCATATTTATTCTCAGTTTTTTATTGATGATAAATAAGTAATAACAAGTTTAGTGCCAATGTTTTTTTATTATATTAAACAATAGGTTGGTTTTATTTTTAGTATTGTCTATAGCAAAGGTTTATTATAAAAAAACTATTTTTTAGTCAAATTGGCTAAAGCTAGAGCAGTAATTAATTTTATTTATCGATACGATAAAAAACTCTCACTTTCCATAAAGCGAATTTAGCGCTATTTATTCACAGTATTGACATGGAGGCTATTTAAGATAGCTACATGGCTTTATTTTGGCGCTAAACTGCATTGCACTTTATGTGTCGAACATTTTAATTTTACCAATTATTGCGATTATAAAATCCTTGGTTGGTCTCAAACACTTTATGGAGTGGGTTGTGGGTAAGACATTTAGTTACGATGCGCTAGATGACGATTTTGTTGAAGACGAGTACGAAATGCTCGGGCGTAATCAGCACGATAAGAACAAGCAAAAGGTTAAGAAAAAGTTGGAAGACTACCTTGAGCAAAAGCGCTTGCGTAAAAACCTAGGCGAAGACGATTTAAGCGATTACACCGATTAAATTGCGCTAGTATAACTAAAGTACCAATGTGAATTAGACTCTAAATGTACGCTTTTATGTATGTTTAAATTTTGATTAGATTGGCAATAAAGAGGCTGTGTGCCTCTTTATTACTTTTAAGCGGCGTTACTTATTGCTTTGTTGCAGTGCTTTTTGAATGGTGAGCTCTAGCTTTTCTGGCTTGGTAAAGGGTGCATAGCGTTTAATTGGTGAGCCGTCTGCTGCGATTAAAAACTTAGTAAAGTTCCACTTTATTTTGCGAGTTAAAAAGCCTGGTTGTGTCGATTTCAAATAACGAAATACCGGATGAGCATGCTCTCCGTTTACCTCTACTTTAGCGGCCATTAAAAAATTAACCCCGTAGTTTATTAAACATCCTTGCTCTATCTGCTGTGCATCTCCGGGTTCTTGCTGATTAAACTGATTACACGGAAATCCTAAAATTACTAAGCCTTGGCTAGCATATTTATTATGCAAAGCCTGTAGTGACTCGTACTGGTAGGTAAAACCACACTTGCTTGCCGTGTTTACAATAAGCACGACTTTACCAGCAAACTCGCTAAAATTAATGGTGTTACCTTGCAAACTGGTGGCGCTTAACTGATGAAACTTGTGCATTATTTATGCTTTACCTTATCTTTGTTGATGCTCAATTTACTCTTTTAAGTACATTGCTTAATATGGTTGTTGTATATATTAAGACTATTTTTTAATTTAAAATTAAAAATAATCCCATACCCGCAATCGTAGTGTAGTAAATATTATGGGTTTTATAAGCCACAATAATAGCTACTATAGCCGCACTTAAATAAGGGTTTTGCCAATTTAAATTAATGCCATCATCGTTTAAAAATACAATAGGTACCCAAATAGCCGTAAGTACCGCTGGTGCACTAAAACTTAAAAATTGTTGCATTTTAGGCCCAACTTTAAAGGGTAAAGCGCGGTGCAAAAATAAGTAACGGGTAAAAAAGGTAATACAGGCCATTAGTAAAATAGTGGTCATCATAAGTTGCGCTCCTTTTTAGCAGTTATTCTTGCTGTAAAGTATCCTGCGCTCATGGCCAGTAATGCAGAGCTCACCAGCCATAACTCAAATCCGGTACTTTTAAACAGTGTAGCGCTAATGCCTGCGACTATAACTGTAACGAGTGAGGCGAGGCTTTTAACACCCGGAATAACTAAAGCTATAAATGTAGCGGCTATAGCAAAGTCGAGGCCCAAATGGGTTAAATCGGGGAGCATAGTACCAGCAACAATGCCTATAAATGTCCATAAACTCCATGCAATATAAAAGCTAAAACCGGCGCTAAGTGCGTAAATTAAACGTATTTTTGTACGATAGGCTTTAGGGTGGTGCGAAAATGCAAACAACTCATCGGTCAATACAAAGCTTACAGGTAGACGCCAGCTCAAAGGTTGATCAATTACTTTATGACGTACCGCTAAGCCATATAAAAAATGCCGAGAGCTAATTATAAAGGTAGTAAACAAAATGGTGAGTAGTGGCGTATTTCCCGCAATTAACTCAATAGCGACAAGCTGCGCAGAGCCCGCAAACACTAATAAAGACATCGCTTGAGTTTCAAGGGCAGTAAAACCATTTTGAATAGCCAGTGAGCCACAGAGTATTCCCCAAGGGATCACCGCCAAACAAAGCGGTAACATGTCAACAAAACCTTTTAAAATTGCACGCGATGGTCTGTTCATTTGCAGAAATATTAGCCAGTAAAATTAATTGCTTAAGTGTGCCATAAAGCATGCTTTAAATAATAGGTTTAATGCAAATCTAAACAAAGTTTGAAATAATGAAACAATAACTTAATTAGCGAGATAACTAATGTTTAAAGTAAAAGTATGGGATGGCTTTGTCAGAAGCTTTCACTGGTTATTAGTGTTTAGTATTGCTGTGCTCTATTTTAGTATTGAAGAAGGTATGATTGAACTGCACTTTATTGCTGGCTTTTTTACCTTAGCACTTATTTTAACGCGATTAATATGGGGGATTATAGGCAGTAAAACAGCTAAGTTAAGCGCGTTAATACACTCCCCGCAAGCGGTAATAATCTCACTTAAAGCTAATAAAACTCCGCTTGGGCATTCTGCGCCAGGTAGTTATATGGTGTTGTTGTTTTTTATACTTATTATTACTCAGCTTGTTAGTGGCTTAATGAGTAGTGATGGTATTTTAACTGATGGGCCTTTAGCGCAGTACGTGTCGAGCAGTACAGTTGATTTTGCTAATTGGTTACATAGTTTAAACTTTGATATTTTACTTTATGCGATAGGTTTGCATGTTTTAGCAATTGTAATTTATAAGATTAAAGGCAAGCCTTTAGTGAAAGCGATGATCACCGGAACGAAACAACAGCCAAATGAAAAGCCAGCAATACTTACAAAAGCACCTTGGTTAGCTTGGGTCGTATTTTTAATATTGCTTGTAGTGCTTATGACAACTTGGGGCAGTGAGCCACTTAGTTATTTACTTAACTTGGGTTAAAAATAAAAAGGCGCCTATTTAAATCCGATTATGAATTAAATAGGCGCCTTTATTATTTAAAAACTTAGTCTTTAAATTGCGTGTGGCAATCTTTACAGCCTTTGGCCCATGCGCCAAACGCTTTACCAATAACAGCTTTATCGCCAGACTGTGCAGCTACAGCAAGTTCATCTGCGTATTGCTGAAATGCAGTTGCTTTTTTCATAAAAGTGTCGTTTTCAGCCCAAACAGCGGCAAGTGCAGCAGTATCACCCTTATCAGTACCTTCGTAAAACGCTTCCCATGGCATTTTTGCCAGTGCAGCTGCGTTATTTGCACGTGCTTTAAATTTATCTGCATCAAAAGGAATTTTGCCTTTAAGCATAGCGCCCATGTCACTAATTTGTACTGAGAGCATAGAAAATGCAGCTTGACGATATTCAATAGCGTCGCTTGGCTCTTTAAATGCAGAATTTGCTGATACGCTAAGTGCGCATGTTGATAATAATGCCCCGATAAATACTTGCTTCAATTTCATTAAACTTATCCCTAGTAAAAGTTTCTAATTCTATCTTTGTATCTTAGCTGCCACTTTTATTCAAGTGAAAGCGATAGTTTGGTTTGCTTGAGGCTTAATCGTTAATATCGACGTCGGCGAATATCATGCCACGGCGCATACTGCGAGTGGCTAAAAACACTTCGCAAAGTAGCGACATAAAAGCAAATATAAGCAAAGCCATAGCAGCTACAAAACAGCTACCTATCGTTACGCCTAAGTTAACTGATTGAATATGCGATAAAAATAATAACATAACAACCGCACAAACCAACAATGCACTTAACACACTCAAGCTAAATGCAAGGTGTATACAACGAGAGCGCTTTAGCAGCGCTCTTAGCTCGGTGGTTAACGACAGATTAAAGTCATCATCAGTGCTTACTTTTAGTCTACGTTCAAGCAAACGAGCTCTATCTGTTATACGCGCTAAACGGTTTGATAAAACCCCTAAAGTGGCAGCAATACCTGTAATTAAAAAGACGGGAGCAACCGCGGTTTGAATCACTTTGGCCATGCTTAAAATATTAATTACTTCGTTATCCATTTACATCTCAAAATAAGTGTTGGTTGTTTACAATCATTCACAAACTTAATTTCTTTCTTTTCCCTTTGGAATCAGTTTGTTGCTAGTGTTTTCTCTGTTTTTATGTGTTGCTTGTAACTTAAATGTAACTAAGGTGTTGCTCACGTATGGGTTTAAGTTTTATATTTAAGCCCATGGTTGAATATAGTAAATACAATAATACATAACCTATCCTAGGGGAAATGATGTCTAAAAATATAATAAAGAAAACAGCAATTGCCACTGCTGTCTCAAGCGCATTTATTGCAACACTTGCAAGTGCAAGTGCAAGTAACTTACCTACGGCTAATATTACTTATCAAAAAGCTGAAGCAGTAAAAGAACAAGTTGCAGATAAAAAAGAACCATCGGCACATATGATTGTATTACGCGCTACAACATCAGTAGACGCCTATGTTGCAGGTACTTACCAGCAATCAAATAATCGTGAAATTACAGCTAATATAGAGCAACTTCAAGACACTATGACTCTTGAGTTAAATAGCTTAGATTTTGATGCGAAAATAATTGGTAAAACCAAAATATTAGCACCTACGTTAATCGTTCAAGCTTCGGCTGAAGCACTTGCTAAAATTGCTAAAGATTCACGAGTAGCAAAAGTATTACCTATGTTCGATAGCGAACTGCATGTTGCAGCAAGCTCTGACTATATTAATGCAAAACCACTTATTGTAGACGGTATTGCAAGCGGTAAAGGTCAGCGTGTTGCGGTATTAGATACAGGTATTGATTACACTCACCAAGCATTTGGTGGGGCAGGTACAGTTGAAGCATATTTAGCGGCGCAAGCAGATCCTACTACAGTGGCTTGGCCTCAAGGTGTTGTTAAAGGTGGTTACGACTTTATTAATGAAGACGCTGATCCGATAGAGAACGATCCTGCTAATTCTCCAGCAACAGGGGCTCCAACAAACCATGGTACTTCATCTTCAAACTCAGTAAATGGTATTGCGCCAGACGTTGAACTTTATGTTTACTCTGTATGTGGTGGCGGTTGTCCAAGTGCCGCACAGGCTGCAGCACTAGAAGCCGCAATGGATCCTAATGGCGATGGTGATATTTCTGACCGTGTAGATGTAATGAATATGTCTCTTGGTGGCGAGTTTGGCGACACATATACTGGCGGCGGTACACAATACTTAATTCAGCGTGCTGTTGAATTAGGCGTTAATATGGTTATTTCTGCGGGTAACGATGGTGATAACCCATTCCGTATAGGCGGCCCAAGTACCACACCTAATGCCTTATCTGTAGGTGCAATGACACACCCTACAACTGAAATAGGTGTTGCTACAGGCACTATTGCTGGTGTTGAAGGTGATATTCAGCCATCAAGCTTTGGTCCACAAGAAGCTTATACAATTACAGGTGCAGACATTGAGTTAGTTTATCCAGACGCTAACCAAAATGGTTGTGTTGCGTTTGCCGCCGATGTTGATTTTACCGGTAAAGCTGTATTAATAGACCGTGGTGCTTGTGCATTTACCGACAAAGTATTAAACGCACAAATAAATGGTGCAGAGTTTGTGATGATTGCAAACAATACTGATGATGGTACACCAGCTCCTATGGGTGGTTTTGATGCTGCTGTAACAATTAAAAACGTAGGCATTAATTTTGCTGCAGGTGCGGCTTTAAAAGCACAGTTAGCAGCAGGTGGTCCGGCAACATTTGATATTAGCATTGACATTAAAACTACATCTGGCGCTGTAGCTACGTTCTCATCTCGTGGTCCTTCAATGGATGGTTTATTAAAACCAGAAATTACCGCACCAGGTACTAGTATTGATGTTGCAGCAGCAGGTACTCAAACTGGTACTAACCCAGTTTCAGGTACATCTTTTTCAGGTCCAATTACTGCTGGTGCTGTTGCGATGATTCGTGAAGCACATCCAGATCGTAATGCCTTTGAAATTAAAGCAACAATAATGAATGCGGCTAATTTAAATGTAACAAACGAGCCGTTAGCAATTAATCCTGCTTCAGAATTAGCACCTATTAGTATGATTGGCGCAGGTTTAGTTGATGTAGCTAAAGCGGTTAATTTACCGGTTGCTGCATGGGTAAATAACGCTAAGTTTAATACCAAGCAAGCAGCGCTTTCATTTGGCTTAGAAAGCATGACAGAAACTGCATCGTTAACTAAAACGGTAACAGTTAAGAACTTCTCAGCTGACGCTAAAACTTATAACTTACGTACAGAAGCGCGTTACCAGAGCGATATAGATACTGCGGCTATTAGTTGGGATTTCCCTGCATCAATTACTGTTCCTGCAGGCCAAGCTATTAATTTTGACGTAGTATTAACCGTTGATCCAGCTAAGTTACCAGAGTGGAATCTAAATAACCCATTTAGCGCAGAGGAAGTTGCAGCAAGAAGTGCAGCATTAACCTCAGTAGAGTTTGATGGTGCTTTGGTGTTTGATGATGCCAGCACAGATACTGACCATGATTTACACCTTGTTTATCATGCAATGCCTAAAGCTGCTACTGAGCTAAGCGTTTCATCGCAAATCGTCGATAGTGAAATGGCTCTTGTTGTTACAAATAGTGGTCAAACTGAAATTATGCCACAAGCAGAAAGCATTGTTGCAGTGGGTGTTGAGAAAACATTTGCAGAAGCTGAATTTAATATTCTAGCAACTACTTTCTCGGCGTTTAATGCAGAGTTTTGTGACTCAGGCATATTTGTTACCTCATCGATTCAACTACGTGACCCACTAACGCATACCTTCCAAGCGGGTTACAGATTAGAAATTGATACCGATAATGACGGTGTAGCAGATCAGTTTATGACAAACTTAAACGACCGTGGCCGCGATACAGCGTTCCCTGGGCGTAGCCGTACGCTAATTGGTGAGACAGATGGCGCGGGTAATGATTCATGGGCGTGGGGTACTCCGCTTTATCACTCTGCGGGAGAGGACACCATTACCTTCTCTGGTTGTTCTGAACTACTTAATATAGATGGGACACTACTAGGCGAGCAGATGAACTTTAAAGCATCTGTGGGTTATGCTGCATATCAAAGTGGTGTATTTACAGAAACTGATAGTGTTACAGGTTCAACTGTATTTGGTATGCAACCTCAAGTAGCATTTACCTCGCTTGAAACAGGTGAAGCAGTTACAACACTTAAACCAGGTGAAAAAGCAGTTGTTACAGCAAGTGGTCCATTTGCGCTAACACAGGCTTCAGGCTTAGATGTTGTTAAAGTGATGGCAGCTGCTGATTTAGAGGTTCCAGATGTTTCAGCGCCAGCGCTTGTTGGTGGTGAATTTACTGTTTCTGAAGATGCAGCAAACGGTACCGTTGTAGGTGCTTTAACAGTAACAGAGTCTGAGTTTGATTTAGCTATTTCAGAGTACTTTGTTCAGTCAAATACTCACCAAGGTTTGGGTGTTGATGCCGATGGTCAAGTTGTTGTTACTAACACAGCTTTACTGACAGGTGATTCTTCAGCCCAGATACAAGTAGTGGCAATTGATACGCGTGGTAATGTATCAGAGCCTGCAATGGTTACGGTTAGTATTACTAAAGTAGTACCACCACCGGTTGTTGTAACACCAGAGCCAGAGAAAAAATCTTCGGGTTCATTAGCTTGGTTATTACTTACTGCGCCGCTTGCATTTATGCGTCGTCGTAAGCAAAAGTAAGCTTATAACTTAATTGTTACTTAGAGGGAGCTTCGGCTCCCTTTTTATTTAGCTTCACTAAAGTAAAGGCTTTATCTTATGAAACATATCCCTTGTGTTCTAGCTATATCATCTTTAGCTATTTTAAGTGGCTGCAATCAGGCGCCCGAAGCAGTCCAAACAAACGTTATAAGTACTACAGCAGAGCAGTTACCTCAAGTTGTTGCACCTATAGCTAAAAAAGTACCGCACGCCATGACTATTCATGGCGATACCCGCATTGATAATTACTATTGGCTGCGTGACGATGAACGCAAAGCAGCCGATGTTATTAGTTACCTTGAGGCTGAAAATAGCTATACAAATACCATGCTTGCTCATACTCAAGCGCAGCAAGCTAAACTTTTTGCCGAGCTTAAAGGGCGTATTCAAAAAGATGACGATTCAGTACCGATAAAAAAAGGTGATTATTATTACTCGTCGCAAACTCGTGGCAATAACGAGTACACTACTTATGTGCGTAGCAGTGACTTTTCAGGAGCTAACCAACAGGTTATTTTAGATGTAAATGAACTTGCTAAGGCTCATGACTATTATGCTGTAAGTGGTTTAGATGTGAGTCCAAACGGTAACTTAATGGCTTACGGTGAAGATACTCTCAGTAGACGTATTTATACCGTTAAAATTAAAGATTTAAGCACCGGGAGGCTACTCCAAGATACGCTTGAAGGCACAAGTGGTAACCTTGTTTGGGCAAACGATAACAAAACACTGTATTACATTAAAAAAGACTTACAGACTTTGTTAGGCTACCAGGTTTATCGCCATACTTTAGGTACGCCGCAGGCCAATGACGAACTAGTTTACGAAGAAACAGACTCAAGCTATTACACCGGGTTAAGTAAAAGCAAAGACGGTACTGAAATTTATATTTGGCACAGTAGTAGCACTGCATCAGGTATGTCGGTGCTTAGCGCAAATAACGTTAAAGCAATGCCTCAACGCTTAATTAAACGCCAAGCGAATCTTGAGTATAGTATTTCTAAATTAGGTGAGAGTTATTATATTGTCACTAATTTAAATGCGGTTAATTTTCAGCTAATGAAAGTCGCTATTAATAAAGCACATGATCAAGCAAACTGGCAAACGCTGATCCCAGCACGTGATGATATAAAGCTAGAAGGGATAGAGTTATTTAATGACTATTTGGTTTACCAACAGCGTGAAATGGGGCAATCGCGACAAATAATACGCAATTTAAGCACTAATCAAGAGCAGTTATTATCTTTTAACGACAGTGCCTACACTATTAGTGCTTATGGTAATAACGAGATAAACAGCAATAAGTTACGTGTTTACTATACGAGCATGACCACGCCGGGTTCATCGTACGATATAAACCTAAAAACGACGGATAAAACGCTTTTAAAACAACAAGCCGTGCTAGGCAACTTTAATGTTGATAATTACGCATCTGAACGAATATTTATTAACGCCCGCGATGGTGTAAAAGTACCCGTGAGCTTAGTTTACCGTAAAGATAAATTTAAAAAAGATGCGACGAACCCATTGCTACAATATGGTTATGGCTCGTATGGCGCCACTATGGATCCAACTTTTTCAAGTGCGCGTTTAAGTTTGCTTGATCGTGGTTTTGTGTTTGCTATTGCCCATGTTCGAGGCTCGCAAATGTTAGGTCGTCCTTGGTATGACGATGGTAAATTACTTACTAAAAAGAATACGTTTAATGACTTTATAGATGTTACAAAAGCACTGGTAGAGCAAAAGTATGGCGCTAAAGACAAAATATTTGCCCAAGGCGGTAGCGCTGGTGGCTTATTAATGGGCGCTGTAGCAAACCAAGCTCCTGAACTTTACAAAGGTATGGTTGCCGCAGTACCTTTTGTGGATGTGGTTACAACCATGCTTGATGAAAGTATTCCACTAACAACTAACGAATATGGTGAGTGGGGAAACCCAAATGAAAAAGAATACTATGAGTACATGCTATCTTACTCGCCGTACGATCAAGTGTCTAAGCAAGCGTACCCTAATATGCTAGTAACTACGGGTCTGCACGACTCGCAAGTACAGTATTTTGAGCCAGCAAAGTGGGTTGCTAAGCTGCGTGACTATAAAACAGATGACAATAAGTTACTGTTTAAAATTGATATGGAAGCAGGGCATGGCGGTGCATCAGGGCGCTTTAAGCGCTTAGAAGATACCGCGCTAAACTATACATTTATGCTCGATTTAATGGGTATTAAAGAGTAAGCAAAGTACAACCATTGAGTAATAAGCTAAAGGCATCATTTAAAAGTGATGCCTTAATTTATTACTAAGTTAGCTAAATAAGTTTATAAACTGAGTTATAGTTATGAGATACACACTTACACTCACGCAAAAATAGTAAATATAAGGATAGCGTTATGCATGATGAGCAACAGCTGGAACCCGTCAAAAAAGATGACCGCACATGGGCAATGCTTTGTCATTTAAGTGCCTTGTCTGGATTTATTGTGCCATTAGGCTCTGTAATTGGGCCGTTAATTGTGTGGTTAATAAAAAAAGATGACATGCCGATTGTTGATGTTCATGGCAAAAAAGCACTCAACTTTCAAATCACTATGATGATTGCTTACTTTGTGTGTTTTCTTTTAATGTTTGTTGTTATTGGTGTAATTTTACTGCCAATAGTCGCTATATTTTCGTTTGTAATGGTGATTATTGCCTCGGTTAAAGCCAATGATGGTAAAGAGTTTGACTACCCGTTGAGTTTAAATTTGATAAAATAGCAATGTCGGTTTGTTAATAGCGTATTTTAAACCCAGCTTTTGCTGGGTTTATTTTTTATTTACTTCCTATTGTTAAGGATACTATGCTTTATCTCACGCTATTTATTAGCGCTTTTATATCGGCTACTTTATTGCCCAGCTCGTCAGAGGTGGTAATGGTAGCTATGATGACCCAAGGTAAAGTAAATTTATTGTTGTTATGGCTAGCTGCCACTTTGGGCAATGTATTAGGGAGCTGCGTTAATTACTGGTTGGGTACTCAAGTACTGCGCTTTAAAGATAAAAGCTGGTTTCCAGTGTCAGAGCAGGGGCTTGAAAAAGCACAAAAGCAGTTTAATAAATACGGTGTATATAGTTTATTATTTGCCTGGCTACCTATAGTTGGCGATCCGCTTACCGTAATAGGGGGAATATTTAAAGTGCGTTTTAGTACGTTTTTATTGTTGGTAACACTAGGTAAGGGGGCACGCTACTTAGCCGTTATCGCCCTTACCTTAGGTGTCGAAAAGCTTATTTAAGCTTTCTTATTTATTCTAAATCAATTGATCCACACGTATTATTTAGCCCAATCTAAGGTCAAAGACACAGAATCGGCAAAGCGTAATGCATGCGGTTTATCTACGCGAGCCTTAGCATAATGAACACTTGGGTGTGAATGACAAACAGCAAGAATTTCAGCAACCAGTTTTTCGAGTAATAAAAAGTCGCCTTGTTCTACTAAAGTGATTACTTCTTTGGTAATTACTTTGTAGTTTAGTGCTTGATCTACTTCATCGGTTTTACAGGCGTCGTGTGCAGGGTAATGAATTTCTAAGTTAATCACTACATCCTGCTTTTTCTCGCGCTCTTCTTGGTTAAAGCCAATAAAAGTACGCAGTCGTAAATTGGTTACGTTAATAATTGCATTAGCCATAAGTTAGCCTTTTATTAGCTGCAAAAACTCATTACGTGTTTTTGGATCGGCTCTAAAGTTACCCAGCATTACAGAGGTACGCATACTTGAGTTTTGCTTTTCTACGCCGCGCATCATCATACACATATGTTTAGCTTCAACAATTACGCCAACCCCGGTTGCACCCGTTACTTCTTCAACGGCTTTAGCAATTTGATGAGTTAGTTGCTCTTGAATTTGAAAACGACGGGCAAACATGTCAACAATACGGGCAAACTTAGACAGTCCCAATACTTTACCATTGGGAATATAAGCAATATGACAACGGCCAGTAAAAGGTAACAAGTGATGCTCACACATAGAATAAAGCTCTATGTCTTGTACTAATACCATGTCGTCTGCATCAGAGGTAAATACGGCGTTATTAGTAATTTCTTCTAATGTTTGACGATACCCTTGAGTTAAGTATTCCATTGCTTTAGCAGCACGTTTTGGCGTGTCGAGTAAGCCTTCTCTGTTAGGATCTTCCCCTACAGCGGTAATAATATTTTCATAGCTTTGTTTTAGTTCGTTATGCATAAATTTCTCAGTTAATTTAGTTTGGTTTACTTTAAATGCCGACCACCATCTACAGGTATAGCGCGGCCTGTGATGTAGTGGCTATGTAATAGTAAATCAATACTATTGATTATTTCTTGGCATCCTGGCTCGATACCCATTAATGACTTTTTCAGCGTTTTAGCACGATATTGTTCATCATCATGCTCATTAAAAATAATTAACGATGGTGCAACCGAATTTACTTTAATATTAGGTGCGTACTTAGCACTGAACGACTTTGTTAAGTTATCAAGCGCTGCTTTACTTGCGGCATAAGCGACATGTTTTGGGCTACCTGTTTCTACTACGTAATCGGTAAGATGAATAATATCTGCGGGAGTATTCATCTCAGTTTGATAATTTAGTAATAACTCTGCACACAGTAAATTAATTAAATAAGGTGTTTTTGCATGAATTCGCATCATATTGTCAAACAGTTGCGCAAAGTTGGCGTTATTAGCTTCGCAGTCCCAACTGGAAGCATTATGCAAAATAGCGCGTAGTGAGTTGGTATGCTCTTTAAGTGCTTTAATAAAAGTGCTAATACCATCATCAGTACTAAAGTCTGCATAAATGCATACAGCGCCCTGCTGCTCCAGTAAATCAACTGCAGCGTGGCGAGTACGATAGGTAATAATTATCGGCTGCCCTTGTGCAATAAAATGTTTAGCTAAAGCAAGGCCAATGCGTTGCCCAGCACCTGTAATTAAAATCGGTGGTGTCATATATACTACAAAGCTCTCTTTTGGCAGGGGATCAGCGTTAATACCAATTTAATTAAAATCTTACGTAATACTTTAAGCGGTCGATCAGTCAAATTACTAAGGTATCGTACGATAATTACTGTATTAAAGCTCATCGTATATAGTTGGCACTGGTTGACGCTTATGTTGCGTACGCTGATAAATAGCGCTAAGTGTTTGTTCAACCTGTTGCGTAACCGGTTTACCTTCTAAAAAGTCATCAATTTGCTCATAACTTAAACCTAACGCTTCTTCGTCGGTAAGTCCTGGGCGATCACTTTCTAAATCTGCGGTAGGTGCTTTATTAACTAATACAGACGAAGCACCTAATGTACTACCTAAAGCGCGCACTTGGCGTTTTGATAAGCCAAAAAGCGGTGCAAGATCACAAGCGCCATCACCAAACTTGGTATAAAAGCCGGTAATATTCTCGGCACTGTGATCGGTGCCAACTACTAAACCTTGGCAAAATGCAGCAATTTCGTATTGTGCAATCATGCGTTGACGGGCTTTAACATTACCCTTAATAAAATCAATTTTTTCTTGCTCGGGGAGTGACTCACCGTTACCAACAATAGCCGCCATTGTTTGTTCGTGTAGCGCATCGGTTGCAGGCTTAATATTTACGGTCATGCGGCTGCTAGGTTGAATAAAATCAACCGCTAGTTGCGCTTCATTTTCGTCGGCTTGCACACCGTAAGGTAAGCGTACCGCAACAAATTTATAATCAGTAGTGCTTTGCTCTTGGTTAAGTTCATTAACAGCAAGTTGGCATAAACGACCGCACACTGAAGAGTCGACTCCACCACTAATACCTAATACCAAAGACGTTGCATGGGCTGCTATTAAGCGGGCTTTAATAAAGTTAACACGACGGCTAATTTCAGCATTTACATCAATAACTGGCTGCACTTTCATTGCAGCCATAATCTCGGCGCGCATGGCCAACTCCTTAGGGTTAAATAATTATTTCGCTCAGCAGAGCACTTGTATTATGTGATTTAGGGCTAACAAATTAAAGCCCTAAGTGAGCTTTAATTTTTTGTAACTCGGTTTTTAACTCGTCTACTTCGGCGAGTAACTCATTGAGTTCTTCACTTTTTAACTCATCAGTCGTTTGCTCTGCAGGGCGTGTTATTTCACTTATTGGCTGCTCGCCAAGCAAATGCATATAACGACAGTCACGTTTACCAGGCTCGCGCGCGAGTTTGGTTATTATGTCATTTTCAATTAATTTATTAAGTGCAAGCTCAACGTCATCTACACTATTAAAATTTGCTAATCGTGCGCATCGCGTTTTTAATTCTCCGGGAGTTTGTGCACCCCGTAACAGTAACAAGCAAATAATTGCGCGCTGCTGCGCACTAAATTTTAAGCTACTAAACTCGGTGTTACAAAAACGGTGGTCGTATTTATTTACTCGCCCAGAAAGCCCTTCATCAATGGTAACCAGTCGAGCATTTATTAATTCATCGAGTGCAATTTGCACTTCGCTGTCGGTTAAGTTTAAAACCGGTGCACGATTTGATTTTTGATTACACGCATTAGTTAGCGCATTTAACGACAAAGGGTAGTGTTCGGGAGTTGTACTTTGCTTTTCTAGTAAACAGCCAATAATACGCTGTTGATTTGCTGATAATTGCATAACTCATCTCAACTAATAAACTATATGATTAGCTTACACTTTTATTGAGTGCCAAGCCATTGCTGAAGTTTAGGGTGCAGTGCACTAAAATCGAGTGGCTTACTTAAGTAATCATTCATACCCGCTGCTAAGCACTTTTCTTTATCTCCCTGCATTGCATTGGCTGTTAAAGCAATAATAGTTATGTTTTGATAATGCTTACCCGAGTCGCCATTTCTAATCGCTTTAGTTGCTTGGTAGCCGTCCATTTCAGGCATTTGGCAGTCCATTAAAATTAACTGGTAAGTATTAGCGGGTTGCTCATTTAGTTGCTTTATCGCCTCACGTCCATTCTCAGCAATATCAAATGAAATACCGGCTTGTTTTAATAAAGCCCCAGCAACAACTTGGTTAATTTTATTGTCTTCTACTAATAAAACTTGTGGCTCATTTGTATTAACTAATGGCGTTTCAGTGAGTTTATTTTGTAGTTGTGCCTGTTGTTGCTGTGGTTCTATGTATTTATCATTAGCAAGAGAGTCAAATAAGTCTGAGGGTGTTAATGGCTTAAAAATCATTGAGTCTACTTTTAAACTTAGCGTAGAGTCATCTTTGGAATAGCTCATAGGTGCCATTATTATTAGCTTACAACTGTGCTTAGCTAGGTAATTTTTAACCTCAGTAATTTGCGATTGCGGCGCTTGTTCAAAAAAATAATAGTCGATTAAAATAGCATCGAGGGTTGTAGTTGCCTGCTCTTTAAAATACGCACTTACAGCAGTGTAGTCGGTTAAGGTATTGGCATTTGCTTGCCATATTATCAGCTGCTTTTTAGCTATGGTTGAGTTTAATAAGCAACTATCAATAATTAAAATATGTTTGTTTTTAATTAAATGGCTAGGTAGGTCTTGCTGCTTACTTAATTTAGGTTTTATTTTTATTGAAAACGAAAAAGTACTGCCTTCGTTTAGCATACTGGTTACGCTTACTTCACCTCCCATCAGCTCACATAACTGTTTTACAATAGCGAGCCCTAAGCCTGTGCCGCCATATTGGCGTGTTGTTGAGGTATCTGCTTGGGTAAATGAGTCAAATAATGTGGAGTGTTTTTCTGGTTTTATGCCAATACCGGTATCAATAATGGAACAAACTAAAGATGTACCATCGGTTGTTTCATCAATTTTTGCGGTGACTACTATTTTTCCGTCAAATGTAAACTTAACCGCGTTACTAATTAAGTTACTTAATATTTGTCGTAACCTATTAGGGTCGCTAACTATTTCGCTGACGGTGATGAGGGTTGCATCTAAAATTAAGATGGTATTATTTTGCTCCGCTTTAAGCGCAAATGATTCAACAACCTCACCTAACAAACGTGGTAAATTAAATTGAATCTTTTCAATATCTAATTTACCAGCCTCTATTTTAGAAAAATCTAAAATATCGTTAATAATATTCAGTAATGATTGCGCCGACGACTGAGCAAGTTCTATATGATGCAACTGTTGTTGATCTAATTGGGTGTTTTTAACAATATTGAGCATCCCTAGCACGCCATTCATAGGGGTGCGAATTTCATGACTCATGCTCGCTAAAAACTCACTTTTAGCAGCTACGGCTTGCTCTGCGGTTTCTTTGGCTGTTACTAGTTGTTGCTCTGTTTCTATACGCTTTTGGCTAGAGTAAAGGCTGCCAATAAGTGCTGCTACAGCAATTAAAAAGCTTTCTTCGTTGTGCGCCCAAGCGCGGGTTGTATTGCATTGCTCGGCGCAAACCATACCAATGATCCCACTTCCGGCAGGAATAACTGCACACAACATGGCATTTATTTTTAGTGGTTTTAGGTAGCGCTCTTTAATTGGCATTAAAATAGGGCACTGCTGTGCATCTGCTGCACTAAATATGGCTTTGCGCTCTATGGCCTCAAAAAAATCAGGAATATCTTTTTGTAACCATGGTTCATTGTTGTTATTTGTTGTGGTGTTTATATTATGAAAGGCAATAGGCTTGAGCTGGGTTTTATTGTCGCTAAATAGCCAAATGCTGGCTTGATCGATGTTGAGCGCCTGACAAATTGCTTGAGTAATCACATCTTTAGATTGGCTTAATTGCCCGTTTAAAATTTGATCGTTAACTGTTAAAGACGCTAAGGCTTCGTTAAATAGCGATATTTTATTATTTTCTAATTCTATTTTTTTACGGGTATCAATATTTTGTAATGAGCCAAATATTCTTATACAGCGTTCATTTTTATGCTCAGCTTCACCGTGCACCAATACCCAAATAATATTACCTTTAGCATCAATAACTTCAAGTTCAGCTTCGTAGCTCTCACCAAATTTAATTGCTCGTTCAATTAATTTAGCTGCTTTTTCTCGGCTTTTTCCGGGCTTAAAGTAGCCAAGATCCTTTGGCCATTGTGGTTGTTCGTCAGGTGAATATTTAAATATTTTTTTGGTCATATCAGACCAATACGTTTGTTTGTTTTCTAAATTAAACGACCAAGCGCCTACTAGAGCCAGATCGCTCATAACCTCTAGCATTTTTTCATTTTGTTGTTGGCGGTTAAACATTTTTAAAAAGAATAAAAACGCCCAAATTAATAGGCCACATATAATTATTATAGCTACACGCAAAGGCCAAATAGAAGAATTTACAGGGCTCCAGCCCTTTTTAGGAGCAACATAAAGTTGCCAATTACCGCCTTGAAAACTTAAAGAAAACTCAAGAGGATCTTGCTCTATTATGGCGGGCTCACCGTAAAAAAAATCGCCTTTTGTGCCTAAGCCATGGCGTCCTTGAATAGCAACGTTGTATTGTTTTTCGAGTTCATTAATACCTGCGTTTGCATATACTTTTTCAAGATCTAATACTACAGAAAGCAGCCCCCAAAAGGATTTATCCGCTTTATAAACAGGAACGCGAGCAATGAGTGCAGAACCACCTTGTATTAACGTTAATGGGCCAGCCATTACAATTTTATTTGTGTCTCTGGCTCTAATTGCATCGATACGTTGAGCTTCATTGTCTAAAAAGTTAAGGCCTAGGGCTTGTTCGTTACCGGCAAGCGGATAGATCATGTTAATTACCATGTCGGGTGCGCCACCAATATTTCGTAGTTCGTTTGAGGTCTCAAATAAGGGGGCAGCAATTTGCGCAAAGCGTGCTTGCTGTAAATTTGGTTCTGCGGCAACAGCAACACCTAAACCACGAATTAGCTGAATATTAGACACTAAAATAGCTTCAAGTTGTGCTCGGTAAGTGCTTACTTCAGAGAGTATTTGTAATCGGTGTGCATCTTTTGCGCGGTTATAGTTAATCCGATCAAGTACAACACTTACTAATACAATAAGAGTAAGTGATAGCCAGAAGGTCAGCTTAAAATTATGAACTTTATTATTTTTACTATTATTCATTGGCGACATTAGCTACATTTTGCTTTTATATTAGACAGTATCCACTATAGCTAATTTATTGTACAAATAAAAATGGCGCATCAGATTATGCGCCATTTTATTTTTATAATTAATAGTTTAACTAAATTACGAGTCGCTAACCTCGCGTGCCCAATGCTGCTGTTTAGCTACATGGAGCTTGCGATAACCATCGAGTAATGCAGCATGCTTTGTAAAGCCAGTAAGCGATAAGCCTGGGAAGGTTAAACCGTTAAATAATTTACGGCCTTCGGCTATTTCAATTGCGAGCGTTACATTGGCAGTACCAAACATTAAGCCTAATGCATCTTGATAGTCTGCATATTCGCGTTCGTCATCGTATTTTATTTCTAAAATAGCTTTTAAACAGCGAAAGTGACGCATTGCATCTTCGTTTACTTGCCCGGTATGTAATATCCAGTCAACCCAATCAATGGCTTCTTCGTTACCTGCGGCTAGGCAAAGGTGCGCTTTTAGTTCACCAATACGCAGTGTATCCCAAGATGTATCAGGGTTGGTTACTAAACCAATAAACTCGGCAACGCGAATGATATCGCTATGACCCGCTTCCTCTAGTGAGTCATAAATTTCCATCCATTGCTCAACGTCGTACTGATCAAGTGATAAAAATGTTTCGCGGAACTTAGCGCCTTCATTGTTGTTACGCCAAATTAGTTCATCAACTGGGTAAATGTCTGACATACCAGGGACTAGAATACGACATGCATATACGTTTAAGTGGGTGTAATCCATGATGTAAATATCATGCCCCATGCTATGAATTAAGTCGGTACAAAAGTTATATTCTTGCTCAGTTGTGCCGCTAAAGTCCCAATGCACAAAGTCAAAGTCGGCTTTTGCGCGGAAAAAGTCATGAGAAATTAAGCCACTAGAATCAATAAAGTGCAGCTCAGTGTTTTCAGGAGAGGCAACTTCATCATTATCAAAAGTAGCAGGTTGAAACACATCAAGTTGATCTAAACGACGACCTTGTAATAGTTCTGTTACGGTACGCTCAAGTGCCACTTCAAACGATGGGTGAGCACCAAAAGAAGCAAATACAGAGCCATCAGCTGGGTGAATAAGGGTAACGCTCATTACCGGGTATTTACCGCCTAGAGAGGCATCGGCAATACGTAAATGAAAACCATGGCTGCGTAACTCTTCACACGCTTCATGAATTTTAGGGTACAGCTTAACTACTTCTTCAGGCACGATAGGCAGACACAAGCCCTCAGTAATAATGCGGCTTTTTATAGCGCGTTCAAATACTTCGGATAAGCCTTGTACCCGTGCTTCAAATTTAGTATTGCCGGCACTCATACCGTTAGATACAAAAATATTACCAATAACGTTAACCGGAATATACACATCTTGGTTATCGCTTTGGCGGGTGTATGGCACAGTACAAATACCACGCTTAACATTACCAGAGTTAAAATCGAAAAGGTGCGATGCATTAAGTTCGCGCTCTGGGTCAAAGTAGTCCCATAAGCTTTCATCCATAATGCCCTCAGGCACTTCATCGTTTGTTACTGTAAACCACTTTTCGGTTGGGTAATGGGTAAACTCTGCATGGGCAAATTCTTCACCTAAATAAAAGTCAGCAAAAAAGTAGTTACAGCTTAAGCGTTCAAAGTATTCACCTAATGCCGAAGCTAACGATGCTTTGTCGTTTGCGCCTTTACCATTGGTAAACATTACGCCACAGTCTTGGTCACGAATATGTACCGAATAACAGTTAGCTACAGGGTTAAGCCATAACGCTTCCTCAATATTAATATTAAGGGCTTTTAGCTTATTTTGCATAGTAGAGATCGACGATTCTAAATCGCGGTCTTTACCTTTTATAAATGTTTTATCAGTCATACTCATCTCAACTAGGGCTGCACAATATGTGGATTAGCTATTATCGTGGATTTTGAGGTTTATTTCATCCTTTGCGCCGCAGAATATGACTTTTTAATAGAAGGATAGTAAATATATGTTAATAATACTTTATTAGAATTTTTAAAGGATAGCTGGATGTTTAAAGTAATCAAGCGCTTGCTGCTGTTAGTAGTGGTTTTAGGGCTGGCCGGTACTGCGGTTGTTTATGGTGTACTTAGTTTGAGTTTACCAGCGCTTGACGGCAAAGGTCATAGCGAAGCGATTAATGAGCCGGTCATTATTTCGCGCGACGTACTTGGTCAAGCTGTTATCAAAGCACAAAGCCACAACGATGCCGCTTATGGTTTGGGGTATGCGCATGGGCAAGACCGATTTTTTCAAATGGACTTACTCAGACGTAATGCCGCTGGTGAGTTGAGCGAAATTTTTGGTAAGGCGGCGCTAGCACTAGATAAAAAAATGCGTTTTCATCAATTGCGTAAACGCAGCCAAGTTATTTTAAAAAATCTTCCTGAGTCGGATAAGCAATTACTTAAAAGCTACGCTCAAGGGGTTAACGAAGGGTTAGCGCAAATAGGTTACTCAAGCTTTGAATATTTGCTCACTGGTGCACAGCAAAGGCCATGGCAAAGCGAAGATAGCCTATTAATAATTTTTAGTATGTATCTTGATTTACAAAGTGCCACCTTTGAGCGCGACCAAGCATTAATTCAAATTGAGCAGCAATACGGCAAACATATGCTCAAATTTTTAACGCAACCTAGTCAATACCAAGCTGCGCTTGATAGCAGCCAACTAGCACCTTACAGCGCAGGCATACCTAAACTACCAATACCCAAGCAACAAACGCAGCAATCATCCACTGTGCAATCATCAACACCAGCAATGTATGCATTTAATTCTTTTGCAGCAAGCCAAGAGCGCGGCAGTAATAACTGGGCAGTTACCGGCGCATTAACTACAACCGGATCTGCTATGCTCTCCGATGACATGCACTTAGCAATGGCAGTGCCTGTTATTTGGTACAAAGCGCAACTAAATTATGTACATAACAATGTAAAAACCCAAGTTACGGGCGTATCGTTACCGGGTGCGCCAGCTATTGTAGTAGGCACTAATAATCATATCGCATGGGGGTTTACCAATGGTTATATTGATACCGCGGATTGGGTTGCGCTTACAAGTAACAATAAAACGTGGCAAGTAGATGAGCAAATTGCATTACCTAATAATGAAGCCGAAACTTACACACTTACCCTGAGCGAATATGGCCCGGTAAAATATATTAACGGGCAAGCTTATGCACTGAGCTGGGCGGCGCATCAAAGTTATGCGGTTAATATGCAATTATTACAGCTCGAACAGGCTACCGAAGTTGATGATGCCCTTGCTATAGCCAGCGATGTAGGTATTCCGGTACAAAACTTAATTGTAGTTGATAGCCAAGGCAGTGCCGCATGGAAGCTAATGGGGGCTATTCCAGAGCGTAAAACACCCAGCGAGCTTAGTGTGAAAAGTACTGATCACTCGCCGCTTTGGTTGCAAAATGAAGCGCAGCGCCCCGTGGTTAAAAACCCAGTAAGTGGACGAATATGGACTGCAAACTCACGGGTGGTAAGTGCTCAGGATAACGAGCGCTTTGGTAACGGCGGCTATTCACTTGGCGCGCGTGCAACACAAGTGCGCGACCGCTTGTTTGAAAAACAAAAATTTGTTGAAGATGATTTTTATCAATTACAGCTTGATAACCAAGCACGATTTTTAATTCCTTGGCACGCTTTATTGCTCAAGCAACTCAAAGCCGATGAAGGTAATAACGCCGCGTATATTGGCGCTGTTGAAAACTGGCAGCAGTGCGCGTGTGCAAGCTCAGTAGGTTATACCTTGGTAAAGCATTATCGCGATGAAGTGATTAATATTACCTTTAGTACGTTGCAGCAAAGCTTAAGTGAGAAAAATGGCACGTTGAGCTACGTAAGGCGTGACTTAGAACCGGCAGTTTGGCAGCTTATTAACGCGCAACCAAGTAGTTGGCTCAATCCACAATTTTCAACTTGGGAGCAGCAGCTGCAGGGGGCATTTAGTCAAACTATTGCTAAACTCAGTACGCAATACGGTAATAACATTCAAGGCTGGCAGTGGGGCAAAGTAAACGAGCTGGTTATAGAGCATCCGTTTGCTAAACAAATACCAATACTTGCCCGCTTTTTAAATATGCCAAAAACGCCAGGGTTTGGTGATAGTTACATGCCAGCAGTGCAGGGGCGTAGCTTTGGTGCTTCACAGCGCTTTATTGTACAGCCCGGACATTTAGAAAACGCCATTTTAACCGTACCTGGCGGGCAGTCGGGGCACCCGTTATCAAACTTTTATCGTGCCGGTTTTAGTCAGTATATTAATGCAGAAAACACGCCATTATTACCACAAGCGCTAGTACATCAAATAATAATATCGCCAAAAGGCAAGTAACTGTTTAGTGAACTAAGCTAGTGCCTGTTTATCTTTTTAGGGTGAATTTACAGCAGTGTGTTTTTAGGCAGGTAGGGTCTATGTAGTGTGGTTATTCCATTAATAGACGATAATTAATTATAAATATAAGTGAGCACTAAAATGAAAAAATTACTTCCCGTATTAATCACTGGTTTGTTGTTAAGTAGTGCGGCTTATGCCGATGAAAGTGTAGTTAAAACGCAAAAACTGAGCGAGCATATTTATATGTTACTTGCTCAAGGAGGCAATATTGCTGTAAGTGTCGGCGACGATGGTATTTATATTATTGATGATCAATTTGCCAAGCTTTCAAGCGATATTAAAAAAACGATTAGCGATTTACAGCCCGGCAGTACTGAGTTTGTAATTAACACCCATCATCATGGCGACCACACCGGAGGCAACGAAAATTTTGCTAAAGCAGGTGCCCACGTTATTGCTCACGATAATGTGCATAAGCGCTTAGTAGCGGAGCATGGTGAAGGGTCAGATTTTTTACCACGGATTAGTTTTAGCCACGATTTAAAGCTGCACTTTAACAACGAACATGCGCATGTAATGCATTATCAGCATGCACATACTGACGGTGACGCAGTCATATTTTTTAACAAGGCCAACATTGTACACATGGGCGACATTTTCTTTAACTTTGGCAGCTTACCGTTTGTAGACGTAGACAGTGGTGGCAGTGTTGATGGTATTTTAGCGGCTGTAGATGACGTAGTGAAACAAATTGACGATAATACAAAAGTGATCCCAGGACATGGTCCGCTAAGCGATCGTTCAGGGCTGGTGGTGTATCGTAAGCTGGTGCAAAAAGCCAAAGATGTTATGCTTAAAGCAATGCAAAACAAGGCAAGCTTAGAGCAAGTACTTAACGCCGACCCATTGGCAGAGCTTGGCCTTGAATACGCTAACTGGTTACCTAAAGAGCGTGTAACTACACTTTTTTATCGTAGTTTAAAACAATAAAAATGAATTAAGTAATAGCACATCAACTATTTTATTAAGCTGGGCGCATGTTCGGCTTTTTTATTCCCCATTCCTCAAGGAGTTGTGTATGACGGTAGAAAAAACCCATCTCGAAATTTGTAATTTAACTAAAGAGCAATACCCACAAATTAAAACCTTGATGGATCAAGCATACCCAGATTTAGGTGGTGCATGGCCTAGCCATACAATTTTTAGATTAATAGACCAGTTTCCAGAAGGGCAAATAGGCATTGTGGATGATGGTGTGCTGGTAGGCTTAGCATTAAGCGTGCAAGTAGACTATGCCCGCTTTTCTAATCCCCATACCTATGAAGACATAGCCGATGGTCATGACCGCGTATTTAGTGATACCGCTGGCGATGCACTATATGGCTTAGATGTTGCGATTAGCGAAACGCACAGAGGTATGCGCCTTGGGCGTAGGCTGTACGATGCCCGAAAAGAATTGTGCCGCCAATACAACTTACGCGCTATTTTAGCGGGTGGTCGTATTCCGCGTTATTACAATCACAGTAATGAAATGACCCCAATGGAATATATAGCTAAAGTAGATCAAAAAGAGCTGTACGATCCTATCTTAAGTTTTCAGCTAGCAAACGATTTTCAAGTTAAACGCTTACTTAAAAAGTATTTACCCGAAGATCAAGAATCAGTAGGTTATGCCACATTACTGGAGTGGAATAACATATTGTACGAACCAACCGACACCGTTATTAATATCGTAAAGTCGATTGTGCGTGTAGGTGCGGTGCAGTGGCAAATGCGTAAGGTGGAGTCGGTAGAGGAAATGCTCAAGCAGGTCGAGTATTTTGTTGATACGGTTTCTGATTATCAAAGTGACTTTATTTTATTCCCTGAGTTTTTTAATGCCCCGCTAATGGGGTTAACTGAGCAAGTTAATCAAACCGAAGCGATCCGCAATTTAGCCGAGTACACAGAAACCTTTAAAAATGCTATGTCGCGTATGGCAATTGAATACAATGCCAATATTATTACCGGCTCAATGCCAGTAGCCGACGGGGATAAAATTTATAACGTCAGTTATTTATGTCACCGCAGCGGTAAAATAGATGAGCAACGTAAAATTCATATTACCCCGCATGAGCAAAATGACTGGGTTATTCAAGGCGGCGACAAAATAGCGGTATTTGAAACTGATGCAGGGCGTGTTGGTATTCAAATTTGTTACGATGTTGAGTTTCCAGAACTATCTAGAATTATGGCCAAAGAAGGCTTAGAAATTTTATTTGTACCTTTTTGGACTGATACTAAAAATAGCTATTTACGGGTACGTCATTGTGCTCAAGCACGCGCTATTGAAAACGAATGTTATGTGGTTATAGCAGGCTCTGTTGGTAACTTACCAGAAGTAGAAAGCCTAGATGTACAGTTTGCACAATCGGCAGTACTTACACCGTCTGACTTTTCATTCCCACATGATGCAACACTCAATGAGGCAACCACTAATACCGAAATGTTGTTATTTAGTGACCTTGATATGGATAAATTAAAAATTCTTCACAGCGAAGGGACAGTACGTAACTTAAAAGATCGACGTGAAGATTTATACGACATAATGCTAAAAAAAGTGAGCGACGATAAAAAGGTTAGTGCGGATAAGCAAAAAAGTAGCTTTTAATCACTACAAAATAGGTAGCTTATTAAAGTGTGAGCTGGTTAATTATCATTAATCTTGTTTATTGCTGTTAATGAATAAATTAGCTCGCTAAAATACCGCAAATTTTTAATAGAGTGAGTGCTTTAAGTGGCTTGGATGTATTTAATAATTGCGGGCTTGCTTGAAATTGGCTGGCCAATAGGCTTAAAAATTTCGCAACAAAGTGACAGCCGCTGGTTAGGTATTGGCATTGCGGTTGCATTTATGGTGGTTAGTGGTTTTATGTTGTGGCTAGCTCAACGTGATATTCCTATGGGTACATCTTATGCGGTATGGACAGGCATTGGCGCTGCTGGCACATTTATTGTGGGCATTTTGTTTTATGGTGATGCCGCCACTTTTGGCCGTATTGCCGGTGTCTTAATGATTATTTGCGGTGTGATCACACTTAAAATAAGTCATTAAAAAGTAAACTCAACGCGGTTTAATCAAAAAAAGCGCAGGATTAAAAGCCTGCGCTTTTTTTGCCAGTAATTAATTGGGCAACATGACTAAAATAGCGGCAACAGCAATGAGTAATAACCCGGCGCTGTCTTGTTTTTTAAGCGGTTGTTTTAGCCACAGTACGGCAATGAGTATGGTAAAAAACACCTCTATTTGGCCAAGCGTTTTTACATAGGCAACATGCTGCAAGCTCATGGCGCTAAACCAGCCAATAGAGCCCACACAGCTAAAAATACTAATCGCGACAGTTGTGCCCTTATATTGCCAAAGTTTACTGAGGGTGTGTGGCTCTTTTAATAATAAATACCCCAGCAATATTAGAGTTTGTAAGCTAATAACAAAAAGCAGTACCCAAGCAGCAGAGTGAGGAAATAATAGCCCTGAATTTAAACTGCCCTCACGTACCCATAATGAAGTAAGCGCAAAGCAAGTACCGCACGCAAGCCCTAATAAAGCTGTTTTGGCATCGAAGCGTTTAATGCTGGTTATACCGCTCATTAGCAGTACGGCAATAGCCCCTAAAAATACCCCCAACCAACCCAATAAGGTTAACGCCGAGCCAAAAAAATAATACTCCTAAAATAGCGGCAACCAAAGCCTCACTTTTTGCAAGCCCAGCGCCCACAGCGTAATTATTCATTTTAAATAATTTAACCATTAAGCCAGTAGCAAGAATTTGCATAATACTTGCGCCAATAATAAAGCCCCAAAAAGCATTATTAAAACTAGGCATAGCGGTATCTTGGTATTGATATAAACCATACAAATACACAGCAGCAATAGGGCCTGCAACAATAAAACGCGATAGAGTAACGCCAGCTACGCTCACATTACTACTTAACTTACTTTGTAGTGCATTGCGCCACGCCTGCATAAAAGCGGCTAAAAAAGTGAAAAATACCCAAGTCATAATAACAATACAAAAATAATAGAGGGCGATAAGTTAACAAGGTATACAAAGTAAAGCGATAGTGCTTTAGGCTCAGCTGCGACAATATGCCGCAGTTTAACTGCCGTAAAATTAGTTTATAGTTGGCTTGATGTTACTGTTTAGCCGTCAGGTGCTTATCTGGCGGCTTTTTTATAGTGGGTGTGTTATTTTAAATAATTAACAATAACAAAGAACCGTACTATGACTATTTTAATCGCTTGTGCTTTATTGGCCGTTGTAATGCCTTATTTAGCAAGAATACCCGCAGTAATCGAACTTAATAAATTGGGCGGCTACGACAACAAGCATCCGCGCCAACAACAAACTCAATTAACCGGTTTAGGAGCGCGCGCTTTAGCTGCACACCAAAACTGTTTTGAGTCGTTAGCAGTATTTGCCGTTGCACTTGCGGTGGTATTAGGCACTAATAATGTTAATGCGGTAACCGAAACCTTGGCGATGAGCCACATTGTAGCGCGTGTTTTATTTTGTGCTTTTTACTACCTTAACCTAGATATTATGCGCTCAATTATGTGGTTTGTTGGTATAAGTACAGCTATTGCAATGATTGCAGTGAGCTTTTAAATTTATTTTAAAACCCCAAAGCGTTTTAAAAGGCGCTTACTTTATAATATCGCTTTTATTAATTGCAATATATTGCCCTTGGGCAAGGTTTAGCGTTTGCAGGGTTAGCTCGCTAATTTGCTCGCGATACAAGTCAATTACCTTGTAACCACAATAGTGTGCCATTTTTCTAATTTGCCTATTAAGCCCTTGCTTTAAAATAATACTAAATTGTTTGTCTGCTATTTTTTCAACGCTACAGGGCAAGGTTATTTGCTTATCTACCGGTACACCTGCGGCCATTTTTGTACAAAACTCGGCATCAATGCTTTTATTAACGCTAACTAAGTAACGTTTTGGCTGGTGGAAGTCGGGATGAATTAGTTGGTTACACAACTCACCATCGTTGGTTAATATAAGCAAGCCACGGGAGTCTTTATCAAGACGGCCAATAGGGTAAACCCGCGTAATAGTAGGCAGGTGGTGATAAAGGCTAGCAGGGTCATTCTGATCAAGCTTGCAGTCAATACCTACAGGCTTATGATAAGCAAAATAAATTAACTCAGCAGTGCCTTTAATAATTTGCCCGTTAACTGTTATTTGGTCTTGCTCATCAACATGGTCAATATGATTAGCCGGGCGGTTATTTACTATCACTGCACCTTCGTCAATTAAGCGTGAGGCTTGTTTACGCGAGCAAACACCAGCATGGGCAATGTATTTAGCGAGTCGAATTTTGGTGCTCATAAATGGTTGCTGTTAGTCATTGGCAAAAAGTGTGCAGCAGATTATAGCAAAGCTGCCAAGTAAACATTACTGAAGGTGGGTAAATAGCTATAAATTTAGTGTTAGGCGCTACAGAATATGCATTTTTATAAGCAGCTGTTGGTTTAATAATTTTTAATTTTATAAATATTAGAGGCGTTAATGTATCAATTATATGCAAATAATGACGATTGCTTAAATCAGGCGCTTCGTCAAAAAATAGTGGCGTTTAATAGCGCGCATTTTGATGCTGAGCGTATGCCTATTGGTTATCAGTTTTTAGACGCACAAGAGGAATTGGTCGCTGGAATTAGTGGCTGTGTATTTGGCAATTGGTTGCAGATAAATTGGCTTTGGTGCAGCGAGTTAGTACGTGGCAATGGCTTGGCGACTAAGTTATTAGTCGCACTTGAAGCGGCTGCAGTTGAGCTTGGGGCAACGAGGGGGCAGCTCGATACGCTTGATTTTCAAGCCAAGCCTTTTTATGAAAAGCACGGTTACCAAGTTAAGTATCAACTTAATAATTATCCGCGCACGGGTACTCGCTATTTTATGGAAAAATCGCTTATTTAACCTTTGCAGGGTGATTAAATAGCTTTAAGTGGCTCGCCTGTAAAGGTTACGCCTAAAAACGGGGTCACTTCAGGAGCAAGCATAAAGGTGCGAATATTCATATGATCGCTACCTTTGGGGTTGTTAAGCACATCTTGATGATAAAACTGACCAAAGCAATCGAGCGTATTTTGTTTACTAAGTTGGTTTAGTTTTGCAAAAGCGAAAATTTTGCAAGAACCATTGTTCTCGCTCGCAGCACTAAGTAAACCATGATTATTAAATGCGCAAGGGGTGAAGCGGTAATGTGTATCGATAATTGCCATAGTGTCGGTAAATTCGATGCTTTTTGGCTCATTTGCCAATTTTTCTAGGTAGTCACTTAGAGTCACTTTCTGTCCTTAGGATTATTTTTATACTTAACTCTAACCTATCTGTTTACTGATTTATATTAAACTAGTACACGTGCACTTAAATTAAGTGTGATAAGGCATTAATGTTAGTTATTTCAATATCGGCAAGGCCTTTGTAAGTATAGTTGGCAGCTTGGTTATTTAACCATACAGATTGGCAGCCGGCATTATTAGCGCCTTGCACGTCGCTATCTAGGCTGTCACCAATGTGTAAAATAGCTTTGTGTGGCACCTGTAAATGTGTAGCTGCTTGATCAAACAAGTTATTGTGCGGTTTAGCTTTACCGTGTAAACCCGCTTGCAGTACCAAGTTAAATTTATTATTTAAATTAAACTGGCTCACATCGGCATTGCCGTTGGTTATGGCTATAAGGGTAAAGTGAGTAGCGAGCTTGTCGAGTAAGTTAAGTACGTCATCGGTCACGGTTATATTACTGCGAGCTTGAGCAAATACCTTGTACGCAGCACTTGCAAAGTGTTTTGCGTCGTCGGCATTAAAGCCTTGCTTAGCAAGAAGTAAGCCCAGTGTTTGCAAACGCCACTGCGTTACATCTTCAATTAATTTTGGCTGCTGTTGCAGTGCACAATCACGACAATGTAGCCATTGCTGCAAGCCCTGATGTTGATAACCCGGCAGGGTATTTAAATAATCAGTTTGCGCTTGTACGGCGGCTTTTATAATAGGGCGATTGTCGTAAAGGGTATCGTCTAGGTCGAAGCTTAATACCGACACAGGTGCAATGGCACGATTAAAGCGGATCATATTATGGCTTCCTAATCAGTTCGCTTTTTTGCCCTTGGGTGCGTGTTGTCGTACACCTTGGCTAAATGCTGAAAATCTAAATGAGTATACACTTGAGTGGCCGACAAACTACTGTGCCCGAGCAGTTCTTGTACCGCGCGTAAATCGCCAGATGACTCTAAAATATGCGAAGCAAACGAGTGGCGTAATTTGTGCGGATGCACTTGCGAGCTAATGCCTTGCTTGATGCCCCATTCTTGCATTCTTAAACGTACTTGGCGTACCGAAATGCGATTTTTTTTGCTACTTAAAAATACCGCCACTTCGTCAGGGGTTGCAAATTGAGGGCGTATTATGAGCCATTTTTTTAGCGCGTTTAGCGCTTTACTGCCTACCGGAATTAAGCGTTCTTTATTGCCTTTACCGCGTACTAATATTTCACCATTTGCGGCGCTTATATCTTGTAGGTTAGCACCAACTAATTCGCTAATACGTAAACCTGATGAGTACATAAGCTCCATCATGGCTTTGTCTCTAATGGCCAGAGGTTCGTCGTCGGGTATTTCGAGCAAGCGTGCCATTTGATCTACATCGAGATTTTTAGGCAAAGGCTTAGCAAACTTAGGCCCTTTTATGCCTACCGCCGGGTTATGATAATGCGCTTGTTTAGCAATATTTTTAGCTTTTAAGAATTTATATAAACTGCGAATACAACTGAGCTTTAAACTAATAGTGCGGCCACTTAATTGTTTTGAGCGCAGTGCCATGCTGTAACGGCGAATATGCTCACCCTGTACACTAAACCAGTCGTCGCAGAGCTTACTAAAGTAAAGCGCTGCAAAGCCAAGTTGGCTGACATATTGGTTAACAGTGTGCGCTGAGTATTGCCTTTCAAACTTTAAATAGTCGCTAAATAAAGTAATAGGAGTGCGCCAGTTATCGCTTAAGTCGCTGATATTTGGCGCAGGGTTGTCACTCATGCAAGTTCCAGCAACCTTGACTGCAGAGCGACTACAAAGTCTAGTACAAAAAGGGTGTCTTGTGCGGGCTCAAAGTGGTTGGCGTTGTTGCTGGCAAAAGCCAAAATAGCAATTGGCTTGTTAATATCACCAATTAAATAAATAGCCGTTGATTGCGCCGTATCGCTAAATAACAAATCTCGTTCTTGCTGATTAATACGCCCTAAATAGTGCCCTGAATTACTCAGGCGATGCTCAACAAGTTGAGCATATTTAGTGTCGTACTTTACTAACCGACAGTCGCTAATAGCTGGGTTGCTACAAATAATATCTTGTAAGTTACTGGCAAGCGCATCGAAGTCGTTATTACTGCAAAGCTGTTGATGGCATAGGCTAAATAAGCGATACACTTGCTCATTTTGTGCAGCGTATTTGTTCATGCTGGCAATTTGATTTTTTAACAACGTATTGTGCTCGCGCAATTGGCGCTGCTGAATATGCACCAAAGATGTTGCACCTTGAGCTTGTTGTTGCAGCTCAAGCTGAGCAAGTAGCTCAGGGTGCTGAATTAAAAAATCAGGGTGGTGTTGTAAATAATCTACCACTTGCTGCGCGTTTAGCTCACTCATAGTGCTACTTGTCCATCAAACACATGCTCTGCTGGGCCGGTCATACGTACTGGGTGACCTTCACCGTTCCAGCGAATTTGTAAACTGCCACCGGGTAAGTCTACTTGTACTGTGCTGATTAATTTATTTTGAATAAACCCAATAACCATTGCTGCACAAGCGCCTGTACCACATGCTAATGTTTCGTTTACACCGCGCTCCCACACTCGTAATTTAATATGCTCTTTGGAAATAACTTGCATAAAACCAATATTAGCTCGCTGCGGAAAACGCTCATGGTTTTCAAGTAACGGACCCAAAATATCAACTTGTGCGGTAGTAATATCGTCAACTTCTAATACACAATGTGGGTTACCCATAGAAACCGCGCCACTAAAAACAGTATGCTCTTCGGTACGAATAATATAGGTCAGTTCGCGCTTGGTTGCTTTGAGTGGGATTTTACTTGGCTCAAAATTAGGATGGCCCATATTTACAGTTACTTGGCCGTCTTTTTCTATGTATAGGGTTAAATTACCCGACTTAGTAGACACAGTAATTTTGTGTTTATTGGTAAGGCCTTTCATACGTACAAAGCGGGCAAAGCAACGTGCGCCATTGCCGCATTGCTCTACTTCGGTGCCATCGGCATTAAAAATACGGTAATGAAAATCGAGATCAGGGGAGTATGGTGCTTCAACCATTAGCAGTTGGTCAAAGCCAATGCCAAAATGGCGATCGGCCAGTTTTATTATTTGATCTCGCGACAAAAAAACGTTTTGTGTAATATTATCAATCACAACAAAGTCGTTGCCTAAGCCGTGCATTTTGGAAAAATTAACTAACATAGCGCTCTAATTCGGTTTTGCTCTGCGCTAATCATGCCACAGAGCAGGGACTTACAAAAACGTTTAAGGTAAAATTTTCTCACCTTGATACAGGCTCTCTATGGTTTCGCGTTCGCGAATAAGATGGTGTTGACTGCCATCTACCATTATTTCTGCAACACGCGGACGAGAGTTATAATTTGAACTCATAGTAAAGCCATAAGCACCGGCACTTCTTTGTACCAGTAAGTCGCCTTGTTTAAGTGCTAACTCGCGGTCTTTACCTAAAAAGTCACCAGTTTCGCAAACAGGGCCAACAATATCAAAGTTATGAGTAGGGGTTTCGTCGTCGCGTACCGATACCGGAATGATTTTTTGCCATGCTTGATAAAGCGCTGGGCGCAGCATGTCGTTCATGCCTGCATCAACAATAGCAAAGTACTTATCTTGGTTTTGTTTAATAAATTCAACTTGAGTAACTAAAACTCCTGCGTTAGCAGCAATGGCGCGACCGGGTTCAAATATAAGCTCAAGGTGGCGATAATTAACTAGGCGCTCAGTAACTTGCGCTGCATATTCGCTAGGGTGCGGAGGTTGCTCGTCATTATAAGTTACCCCTAAACCACCGCCTATATCTAAATGGGTAAGCTCGATGTTACACGCTTTTAATTCATCTATTAGCGTTAGTAGCTTATCAAGTGCTTCAAGAAAAGGTCTGGTTTCGGTGAGTTGCGAGCCAATATGGCAATCAACGCCAATAATGTTTAATCCAGGCAGTGAAGCGGCATGCTGATACACGCTCACAGCTGTTTGAATATCTATACCAAACTTGTTTTCTTTTAAGCCGGTAGAAATATACGGATGCGTTTTTGCATCTATATCGGGGTTAACGCGAATAGAAATAGGCGCTGCTAAATTTAGCTCACAGGCCACTTCTGAAATACGTTCTAGCTCCGAGACCGACTCAACATTAAAGCATTTAATTCCGAGCTTTAATGCATAGGCTATTTCGTCTGCTGTTTTAGCCACACCCGAAAACACCACTTTGGAGGCGTCGCCACCGGCTTTAATTACTCGCGCCAGTTCACCCTTAGATACAATGTCGAAGCCCGACCCTAAACGCGCTAATATATTGAGTACCGCAATATTAGAGTTGGCTTTAACGGCGTAGCACACCAGGGATTTATGATTTTTAGTAGCATTAGCAAAGGCTAAATAATGGCGCTCAAAGGTGGCTCGCGAATAAACGTAGCATGGCGTACCATATTGCTGAGCAATACTTGCAATGCTTACGTCTTCAGCAAATAATTGATTGTTTTTATAATTAAAAAAATCCATTTATTGCTCCTGCTTTTTAGGTGTATTAGTTTGCTCAGTTTGAGTTGCTGGATTAGCTACGTCTTGAGGTTTATTTTGTTCTGCTTTTTGCTCTGGCAAATAGAGCGGACCGCTTTGACCACAGCCAGCTAATGCGCTTAGCAGTACAGTGCTCATTAATAGTTGCTTAAATTGTGAAGTATGTATCGCTTTCATTAGATTAATAGTGTTGCTGGCTTTATAATCGCAGAGTAACAGAATATCTAAAAAATGCAGCTATTCGCGGATGATTTTATTCCTGTTACACTAGCTGTACAAAAACGCACCCACTATTAGGCGGCTCGCCTGCAAAGGAAATTAACCATGACTGATCATGAATATCACCAATTAGCCGAAGCACTTATGTTCACAATTGAAGAACAAGTTGATGATTGTGAAGCAGATTTAGATTATGAGTCGGCACAAGGTATTTTAGAACTTATTTTTCCTGACAACAGTAAAATTGTGATTAACAAGCAAGCACCTTTACACCAAGTATGGGTTGCGACTAAATTTAACGGACATCATTTTGAATTACGTGGTGATAAGTGGATAGATAATCGCTCTGGCGCAGAGTTTTGGCAGTTTATTAACGAGGCATCAACTCGCCAAGCTGGCCAAGACGTTAAATGGCAATCATCGTTATGAGTTTAGAGTTTGTAGAATATCCGGCTCAAGGTGAGCATAAAGCAACCGTTATTTGGTTGCACGGTTTAGGTGATTCGGGGGAAGGTTTTGCACCCGTAGCACCACAGTTACAATTACCAAATGAACTAGGGCTGCGATTTATTTTTCCGCACGCGCCTGTACAACCGGTCACCATAAATGGTGGCATGGAAATGCGTTCTTGGTATGATATTAAATCAATAGAATTAGATAAACGTGCCGATGAGCAAGGTGTAAGAGATTCTGCCGCTAAAGTAGAGCAACTTATTAACCAAGAAATAGCCAATGGTATTGCTGCTGATAAAATTATTTTAGCGGGTTTTTCCCAAGGTGGCGTTGTAGCTTTGCATTTAGCCCCACGTTTTGAGCAAAAGCTGGCGGGTGTAATGGCGCTTTCAACCTATATGTGTGTACCAGAAAAGCTGGCAGATGAAGCACTACACACAGATTTAAATATTTTTATGGCGCATGGCAGTCAAGATAATGTAGTACCGCCTAGTGCAGGTAAAAGTGCGTTCGAAGTATTAACAGCACTTAGCATGGATGTAAGCTGGCAAGAGTACCCTATGGCTCACCAGGTTTGCGCAGAAGAACTGCAAGCTATTCGCCATTGGTTAATTGCTCGCTTAAGCTAATAATGGAGCCGCTGAGGTTAAAATGAGTCAAAAAATAGTTATTAAAGCAAATGTTAAACGCGAACCACAAGAAAGTGTAACTACACTAACCTACGAGTGGAATTGGCGTCGTATTGTGAGTATTTCTATGCTGCTACTCATGACCTCTGCTGCCGTTATATATGGCTTAACCAGTGCCGTTAGTGCCGAGCAGGATGAACACCCCAATGAGCCAGAGGATAGAGTGTTGGCGCAAAGTAACGATATAAGCCAGCGTGCTGTTACTTCATTACAAACAACGCAAGTAGAGCTAAATACCTCGGCAACAGTTGCGTCACAAAACAGTGAAAGTGAGTTGTTAGTTGCGCCTATTAATTTAGTTGCAGAGCAAAAAGTAGCAGAGCCTGATAAAGTAGCAGCGGCAGAGTTACCCGTAATCCCGCAAGCTGAGATTAAAAACAACTCACCAGAGCCGGTTAATATTGAGCAAGTACCTACTACCGATTTATTAGTTGATACTGATGTTGCCGCTATTAGTGATACTGCACTCTCTAGCACGCAGGGCTTTGCCCCTTTAGCGCAGCTAGCGAGTGTGGCACTTGGCGCGCAAATAGATACCGATAAAATAAGCCGAGCAGTGCTTACACGCAAAGTAAGCAAGCGAGAGCCGGTAAATGTATTTGCTGCAGATATTCGTTTAAGTCAATTTGACGAGACGTTATCTTTTTTTAGTGAGCTAAAAAACTTACAAGGCCAACAGGTAAAGCATGTATGGTTTTTTGAGGATGATATTGTGGCTGAAATTGAGTTAGATATAACATCCTCTCGTTATCGTACGTATTCGACCAAGAATATAATGGACTCGCAAATAGGCCAATGGCGGGTTGATGTAATTGATGAGCAAGGCCAATTAATTGCTCAAAAAGAATTTAGAATATTAGCTGATTGAGCCAGCTAAATTGCAATTATTAAGTGAGTATTTTTTATGACCCAAACAACAAATATAGTGCGTATTGCTACTCGTAAAAGTGCATTGGCACTTTGGCAAGCTGAATTTGTAAAGGCGCAACTAGAGCATTATCACCCAGGTATTTTAGTAGAATTAGTGCCTATGTCGACCCAAGGCGATATTATTTTAGATACCCCTTTAGCTAAAATTGGTGGTAAAGGTTTATTTGTTAAAGAGCTTGAACAAGCCATGCTAGAAGGGTTGGCCGATATGGCCGTGCACTCGATGAAAGATATGCCTGTAGAGTTTCCAGAAGGGTTAACACTACACACTATTTGTGAGCGCGAAGATCCACGTGATGCTTTTGTATCAAATAACTTTGCCAATATTGACGAGCTGCCACAAGGTGCAATTGTGGGCACTTCAAGCTTACGTCGTCAGTGTCAAATACGCGCATCACGTCCAGATCTAAAAATTCATGACCTTCGCGGTAACGTAAATACACGCTTAGCAAAATTAGATTCAGGCCAATACGACGCAATTATTTTAGCAGCAGCAGGCTTGATCCGTTTAGAAATGAAAGACCGCATTCGTGCTTATATTGAGCCAGAAGTGTCATTGCCTGCCAATGGACAAGGTGCTGTAGGTATTGAGTGTCGTACTGATGACGAAGCAATAAAAGTATTACTTGCTCCACTGGAGCACAGCGAAACACGTATTCGGGTAAATGCCGAGCGCGCAATGAACCGCCATTTAGAAGGTGGGTGTCAGGTGCCAATTGGTGCTTATGCGCTAGTTAACGGCGATCAAGTGCACTTACGTGGTTTAGTAGGCGCAATAGATGGTAGCGAAATTTTACGTGATGAAGTTAGCGGCCACGTTAATGACGCAGAAAAACTAGGGGTTGAGCTGGCTAAAATGTTATTGGCTCAAGGTGCAGACAGAATATTAGCTGAAGTATATAGAGACGCGTAATGTTAAATATCTTGATAACTCGTCCCCAAGGAAAAGGCGCAGCCCTTGCACAACAACTTGAGCAAGCGGGTTATCAAGCGTCTTTATTTCCCGTATTAAAAATAGAGTATTTAACCCCCGATAGTATTGAGCTCAGCCCATTAACTAATGCCGATAAAATTATTTTTGTGTCGCAAGATGCGGTTTTGGCGCTGAGTGAATTAAAGCCAGATATTAATATAAAAGCACAATTTTATGGGGTTGGCCAACAAACAGCCGACACTATTTATGAGGTGTTTGGCGTGCGAGCGGCTGTTCCTAAACAGCACGACTCAGAGGGGTTATTAGCGCTTAAATCGCTTGCCGATGTTGATAGCTGTAATATTGTATTGGTTAAAGGAATAGGGGGGCGTCCTGATATAGCTAAAACACTAAAGCAGCGTGGTGCCTTTTTAAATAACTGCGTAGTGTATCAGCGTACTCCCATAGACCCTGAGCCTAACAACTGGATAGACCACTGGCAAAGCCAGAATGTACACGGTATAGTCATAACAAGTAATGCGGCGGTTGATGCTATTTTTAAAAACCTTGCTGCACCCCAAAGACAATGGTTACAACAGTGCCGATTTTATGTAGCTAGTGAGCGTATAGGCGCTTATTTACAGCAGCATCAGGTAAGTTCGGCTAATATACATATTGCAGCAGGAGCTAGCGATAACGCTATGTTTACCTGCATTAATCAGCAAGGTAGCAAAATGAGCGAACAGTCAGTACCGTCAACGGTAGATAAAGCAGCGCAAAAAACGACTAATGCAACAGCCAACAATGGCAAAGCTACGGCTAAAAGCGAAACGCTTAAAGCAACTGATAAGGCTGACAATACTAAGCAACGAGTAAGTAAAGTTGGGAGCTTAGCACTTATTATTTCATTAATTGTTGCCTCTGGAGTTGGCTTTGAGTTTTATCAAAAGCTCAACGCGAGCAAGACGCAAAGCTTAGCTGTTAATCAGTTAAATGAGCAAAATAAATTACTACAACAAGAGCTGCAAGCACTTAAGTTAGCTCAAGCTAATTTGCAACAGACACTATTAACGTCTGAGCAAAAAGTAACAGCTGCAATGCGCGAAAGTACTACAAAAAACCAGCAAGAACTAAAGGCTGCCTTACAACAAGCGCAGCAGCAAGGCTCGTCTTTAAATCCACAAGAAGTTACCAGCTTGCAGCGCATGGCTGAGTTTAAGTTGTGGGCCGAAAACGACTATCAAGGAACTAGCGCTGTATTAAAACGTTTAGATGCTTTACTTAGCGATCACCCCGGTACTATTACAGTGCGCCAAGCCATTACACAAGATATACAAACCTTAGATGCCATAAAACCAATTGCCGTTGAAGCTATTTATTTACAGCTTAGTAGTGTGCTGAAAAATATTGATGAATTGGTATTTAATGCGGTGAACCTGCCTGAAGAAGTAGCAAAAATTGATGACAAGGTATTAAGTGAAGATCTTAGCGATTGGCAGCAAAACTTAAAAAATAGTTGGGATCAATTTTTAGATGGTTTTATTACTATTCGTCATCGTGAAGGCGTTGCTATAGAGCCATTATTAAGTGAACAACAGCGACACCTGGTAAATCAAAGAGTTAAGCTTTATATAACGCAAGCGCAAGATGCATTATTGAGCAAGCACGCCAGTGTTTACTTTGCAGCACTAAGCGAAGCAAAACGTTTAGTGGCTGAATACTTTAAACAAGATGATGATGTTACAAAAATGGTTTTAAAGTCGCTGTCTAATCTAGAAAAAGAGCAGCTAAACTTTAACCCTAAAGTAAACTTACAAAGCACGCAGCAAGTTAAGGAGTGGGCAAAATGATAGGGTTGATCATTTTAATTATTGCACTTGTTGTGGTGTTAGCAGCAGCCCCTTTTTTATTGGACGAAAAAGGCTATGTACTAATTTCGTTTAACAACACCACAATTGAAGGCACAATTGTTTCGTTTGCCGTGCTAACAATCGCAGTATTAGTCGTTAGTTATTTAACCTATAAACTCGTGCGTTATTTATTCTCTATTTATCGCAATACTAAGCATAGTTTTTTTGCTCGTAGCCAAGGGCGCAAGCAAGCTGCAATTGAGCAGGCGCTATGGAGTGTAATTAATGACGACTATGCACAAATAGAGCAGGCGCTATCTAGCAAGGTACCCGATCAGTATCAAGATATACGTTTAGCACTGCTTGCTAAGGCAGCACTAGCTAATAATCAAACCGACAAAGCCCTTGAGTACTTATTTGATATAAACCCAGAGCAGCAACTAAAAGTAGCAAAACTATGGCTAGCTAGTGGTAATAGTAGTGCTATAGAGTCGCAACTACGGGTTATTGCAGAATCGAAAAAAGCGACAGCACTTGAGCTAAAAATTTACACCGAAGTGCTAGTGCAGCAACAACATTTTAGTGCTTTAGAAGCATTTTTACCGCGTCTTTTACGCAAAAAAGTACTAACAAATGAGCAATGGCATCGCGTTTTTAATGCCTATTTTGCCTCATTTCCTGTTGATGAAGTAACAGCTAAATATAAGCAGTTACCTAAAAAGCTACATAGCTACGCCTACAGCGCTTATTTAACGCAAATGGCTGCTGCAGGGCAGTTAAGCGTAATTGAAAATGACTTAATAAAAATGGTTAAGCATGAAGAACAACATGCACAATTAGCTAACATATTAAGTAAAGCAACAACGGCAAATGCCCGTAAATTACAAACGAGTATTCAAGATCGACTTAAAAAAGATGAGCAAAATAACTCATTACTGCTCGCTTTGGCTTGTCTTGCTAATGCGCAAGGTGATTACGACCTAGCGGCAAAGGTGTTTGATAAAGCACTAAATAATGAAAATAAAAAACAATATATGCAGCAAGCAAAGTTAAGTTATGAAAAAAGTGCACAACTAGATAAAGCATTGGTACTTTATAAATAATGAGTTACATTTAATAAACACCATTTAATATTGCAAGGAGCAAAAGGCGATGAAAGGTTTGTTTAAATTGTCTTTTAGCTTAGCTTGCGCTTACTTTATTACAGGCTATTTTAGTAATTTATTGCTTGCTATAGATGGTTTCGCTGTGGCTTCTTGGCCCCCTGCGGGCATAGCTGTAGCAAGCTTTTTGTTATGGGGCCGTAAGTCTTTTTTAGGTATTTTTGTTGGTGCATTACTTACTAGCTTAATTCACCTTGATAATGTTGTTGATATATTAAACTGGCAAGTTTTTTTCCAAGCCGCTGCAATTGCTATCGCTGTTGTTTTTCAAGCATGGCTTGGCGCGCAAATAATAATTAAAGTTATTAAAGCCCCCCTCGATTTATCGTCACTAAAACATAGTGTACAAAGCTTAATTATAGCCGGCCCTGTATGTTGTATTATTGGTGCTAGTGTCGGCACCAGCTTACTTGTTTTTAATAATATAATTGCTCAACATGCCGCGCTAGATAGTTTTATTGCGTGGTGGATTGGCGACAGTATTGGGGTGCTCATTTTTACGCCATTGATGCTGGCTGCATTTAATTACTCAGTGATGCGATACCGGCTACAAGTTATCCTGCCTTCTTTACTTATTTACATTCTTATTAGTGTTAGCTTTTATGGTGCTGCCAGTGTTAAAAAAGAAAAAAACATTCAAAAACAAGAGATAAAAACATTAGCTGTACAAGACTCAATTACTCATAAATTAGATGAAATCTCTGCACACTTGACTTTACTGGCTACTTTTTTTTCGAGCAGTGAAGATGTGAGCTTTAAAGAGTTTCGGCAATTTACGGCAAAACAGTTAAGCTACAGCGAAGAAATATTGGCGTTTGAATGGGTACCGTATGTTCCTAAAAGTGCGCTGTTAGAATATCAACAAATGACGCAACTAGCCGATGTTGAACATTTTTTTGTAAAAGAAAAATCACCAACCAACCAATGGCAAGCCGTTGCTGAGCGAGATGTATATTATCCAATTAGGTACGCATACCCATTAAAAGGCAATGAAGATGCTATTGGCTTTGATTTAGCATCAAACGACTTTATGCAAGAGGCATTAAATAAGTCAAAAACGCTTAACGAAATGGTCATTAGCCAACCGGTTAAGTTGGTGCAAAATCAGGCTGAGTTAGGGGTGTTATTTTTGCATCCTGTATTTGGAAGTATAGAGACTGAAGATGACTTTAAAGGTTTTGCCGTTGCGGTAGTGAGCTTAAAAAAACTATCGCAGTCGTTGCTTTTTGATCATGAAAACTTAGTTACAGCAAGCTTTTTAGATATTAACAATACCAATAATACCCACGCTATTTATATTGCCAACAACGAGTCAATGGACTTGTTAAAGTCCTACCAGCTACTTATTGGTAACCGTATGTGGCAGGTTGAGTTACACGAGCCCTTAGTTACAACCTCCTGGTTAATATATTGGTTGGCACAAATAGTGGGGATGCTGTTTGTTTGGTTACTGGTAGCATTTTTAATTTCTGTTACAGGCACAAATGTTCAAATACGCGAGCAAGTTGCTAGGCAAACGCGCACATTACGCCAAGAAAAGCAAAAAGCTGATGAAGCGAGTCAAATAAAAAGCCAGTTTTTAGCGAATATGAGCCACGAAGTGCGCACGCCAATTAATGGTATTAAAGGCTTACACTACTTAGCGTTACAACAAAATGATTGGCAACAAGCCCGTACTTACATAGAGCAAGCTGATGGTGCGTTAGGGGTGTTACTTAGGGTATTAAATGACTTACTCGATTTTTCTAAAATGGAGGCAGGTAAACTTGATTTAATGCAAGAACCCGTAGATATAGGGCGCTTGGCTGAAGAGATAATTAACTTAATACAATTTGAAGTAAGTGTTAAGTCGTTAGAAATAAAGCTAGATTATGATAAAAATACAAACTTGGTGATTAACACCGATGCTATTCGTTTAAAGCAAGTGCTACTAAATTTACTCAATAATGCGGTTAAATTTACTGCTCAAGGGAGTATTACACTGAAAATTTGGCAATCGAAAACCATGATCTATTTAAGTGTAAGCGATACAGGTATTGGTATTAGTAAAGAGGCACAAAAGAAATTATTTAGGCCTTTTGCTCAAGCAGATAACTCTACGTCACGCCAATATGGCGGTACAGGATTGGGCCTCAGTATTTGTAAAAAGCTAGTTGAGCTTATGGGTGGCGCTATAGATTTAAAAAGCACTGCAGGGCAAGGTTCAACATTTACCTTTAGTTTACCGCTTAACTCCCCTTTACCTAAAGTAGAGAAAAGTGAGCAAAGCTTTAGTGACGTGGATATAGAAAACGTATCATTTGCGAACAGCGCAGTACTTTTAGTTGAGGATAACCCGTTAAACCAACATGTAGCCACTGCCATTTTAAAAACCAAAGGGTGTGTTGCTGATATTGCTAATGATGGCTTTGCCGCAATTGAAATGTTAACTGAAAAAAGTTACGACATTGTCCTTATGGACATTCAAATGCCCAAAATGGACGGCTTACAAGCAACCAAGGTAATACGTAATGAGCTAGGCTTATTAGATTTGCCTATTATAGGTTTATCGGCTAATGCCCATGATGACGATGTTAAAAAAGCGCTTGCCTGTGGAATGAATAGCTATATAACGAAACCAATAGATGCGAATATTTTGTTCAAAGCTCTTTGGCATTATTTAGCGGCGATAGAAAAATAAAATCATCTGCTTTTTTGCATAAAAAGCAGACATATGGCCTCAAAAGTATATTTTAAATAAACTAGACTTGAATTATTACTATAGCTGCGTATTATGCGCGCAATTTTAACCTAACTGAGTTGCTACTATGATCAATAGAAAACTACCTTTGCTAGATATTCATCGCCATTTAGATGGTAATGTACGAGCGCAAACCATATTAGAACTTGGTCGTCAGTTTAATATAACTTTGCCTGCTGATAACGTTGCAGCACTTATCCCTCATGTACAAGTCATTGATCCTGAGCCAAACCTGATGGCATTTTTACAAAAATTAGATTGGGGTGTAACTGTATTAGGTGACTACGATGCTTGTAGACGTATAGCGATTGAAAATATTGAAGATGCACAAGCCCAAGGGCTTGATTATGTTGAGCTGCGCTTTAGCCCTTACTACATGGCACAAAGCCAAGGTTTACACCCTCAAGGTGTGGTTGAGGCGGTAATTGATGGCATTAAGTCGGCAACCAAAGGCGCTAATGTAAAAGCTAATTTAATTGGTATTTTATCACGCACTTATGGCGTAAAAGTTTGCCAACAAGAGCTTGATGCCTTACTCGCTTTTAAAGACGATTTAGTGGCTGTAGATTTAGCCGGTGATGAAATTGGTTTTCCGGGTGAGTTATTTGTAGAGCATTTTAAGCAAGTACACGACGCATACTTAGCAGCAACAATTCATGCCGGTGAAGCACTAGGTGCACCAAGTATTTGGCAAGCAATTAACGAGCTAGGTGCGAGCCGTATAGGCCATGGCGTTAAAGCAATTGAAGATATTGAATTAATGAACTATCTGCGCGATAAGCGTATTGGTATTGAGTCGTGCTTAACTAGTAATATACAAACCAGTACCGTAAATGATTTAGCTCAGCATCCGCTAAAACAGTTTTTAGATCATGGTATTTTGGCTTGTATTAATACCGATGATCCAGCGGTTGAAGGTATTGAAATTGAACACGAATACTTAGTGGCAGCGCCACAAGCTGGTTTATCACAAGCCGATATAGAAAAAGCGCAAGCTAATGCGCTTGAAATAGCCTACTTAAGTTACAGCGATAAAAAAGCACTGCTAACAATGGCAAGTACGCGCTAATTTAATATTATTAGTATAAAAAATGCCGCTATTAATAGCGGCATTTTTGTATCTAAGCAACCAGAGTTCAGGTGAAGTATTTATAAATTAGTGTTTTTAGTGTGTTTGACAAGCTAGGTAGTTATCGTAAAGGGCTTTGAGAATATCGGCTCTGCTGATCATTCCTATTACTTTTTCGCCGTCAACCACAGGGTAGTTTTTCGGTTTACCGGGTCTCATTTGCTCAGCAAGTTCAATAATGTTGGTGTCGCCATTTACAGTCACGACTTCTGTTTGCATTAGTTGCGATACTTTCACCACCCCATCACAAAAATAACTGCTTTGCATGAGTGGTTTAAGCAGCTCTTGCTCAGAGATAAAGCCAACTAAAAATTTATTGCTATCGAATACTGGGGCACCAAGTAATTTAAATTTTTGCAGCTCTGCAATGGCAGTGGTCATTTCGGTATCTGGGGTAATGTTTGGCAACTTGTGTTGCATAAAGTCTTTTACTTTTGTATTTAGCATATGGGTCTCTCCCGCTGAATGTTCTATACAAAGTATGGTTTATAGATCGACTTTTAGGAAATTGTTTATGTTGATGATGTTGATAGATTTTAACTATTAATTATTTATTGTTATAAAAACAATTAAGGCACCTATTTAGATGCCTTAATATTTGAAATGAGAGCGTTAAGTGCAATTATTTAATAAATGCAAACGCATCTGCGTACATGTTTTCGCGAATAGCACCATGAGCAATAAAATCGTCACGAACTATGCCTATCATGTCAAAACGTCCAGCCATGTAAATATCGTAAGGCGCTAGCGATACTATATCTTGCATTACGGCTTTGTGTACATAACCGGTATGTCCTTGCCAATCAGGCGATGGGTTTTCTACTACCGGAATAAACTGAAAGTTTTTGTGGCTATCGGCCCACACTTGCATTTCGCGGTGTGCATAAAGTGCTGATTCTTCTCTTACGCCCCAGTATAATAATACCGGGCGGTCGCAGCTAATTTCAGCTAGGTGATCAGCCATTGATTTTGCATATGAAAACCCAGTACCGCCAGCAAGTAAAATAATTGGACGTTCACACTGTAAACGAAGTTGCGATATACCTAAGCCTGCTTCTATCTCTATTAGCTGCTTTTCGTTAAGTGCATTGCGTAAATGTTCAAGCGACTGCATTGCATATGTATCGGTTCCCGAAGCGCCAATATGTAACTCTATTTGATCGCATTGTGAAGGGCGGCTGGCAATCGAAAATGCACGCTTGTCATTTTCGCTCAATACAAGATGCATGTATTGGCCTGCTTCAAACGAAACCGGTTGTTGTGGTTTTAAAATTACTTTATGAACAAATTCTGTAAGTGGGCTGATAGCAACAACTTCAGCTTTTAATGTTTGCATTTTTTACCTTTTAGCAGCGCTTTTCATAGCAGATACGCAATAGAATGTGTTGATTCTAGCATATCTGCAGGGTTGTTTTATAGCCTATTGGTCTAGGATATTAGAGAATGTTGAGGCTCTGCCAAATGTCGTCTACGCGATCTTTGGTGGCTTTATCCATCTCAATCGGCTCGCCCCATTCACGGTTTGTTTCGCCAGGCCATTTGTTCGTTGCATCCATACCCATTTTAGAGCCAAGGCCAGAAACCGGTGACGCAAAATCTAAATAATCAATTGGTGTGTTTTCTATTAAAGTGGTGTCGCGAGCGGGATCCATACGCGTAGTAATTGCCCAAATAACATCTTCCCAATCTCGGGCGTTAATATCGTCATCGCACACAATAACAAACTTGGTATACATAAATTGACGTAAGTAAGACCACACTCCCATCATTACGCGTTTTGCATGACCAGGATATTGTTTTTTCATGGTAACAATAGCCATGCGGTACGAGCAGCCTTCTGGTGGCAAGTAAAAATCAACAATTTCAGGGAATTGTTTTTGTAAAATAGGTACAAATACTTCGTTTAATGCCACCCCTAAAATAGCAGGCTCATCAGGCGGGCGGCCGGTAAAGGTACTGTGGTAAATAGGGTTTTTACGGTGGGTCATATGGGTTACTGTCATCACCGGAAAGTCATCAACTTCGTTATAATATCCAGTGTGATCGCCATACGGACCTTCAGGTGCCATTTCACCTGGCATTATGTAGCCTTCAAGTACTATTTCGGCGCTTGCGGGTACTTGTAAATCGTTTGATATTGATTTAACTACTTCAGTTTTACTGCCGCGCAGTAAGCCTGCAAAAGCGTACTCGCTTAATGTGTCGGGTACAGGGGTTACTGCACCTAATATAGTCGCCGGATCGGCGCCCAATGCCACAGATACCGGGTACGGTTGGCCTGGATTTTCTTTACACCATTCTTGAAAATCAAGCGCGCCGCCACGGTGAGACAACCAGCGCATAATAATTTTATTTTTGCCTAACAGTTGTTGGCGGTATATTCCTAAATTTTGGCGCTTTTTATAAGGCCCTTTAGTAACAGTAAGGCCCCAAGTAATTAACGGTGCAGCATCACCTGGCCAGCAATGTTGAATAGGCAGCTTAGTTAAATCGACCTCATCACCTTGTAAAATAACTTCTTGGCAGGGGGCTTTTTTTACTTCTTTTGCTGGCATATTAAGCACTTGTTTATAAACAGGTATTTGCCCTAGCGCTTCTTTAATGCCTTTTGGTGGCTCTGGTTCTTTTAAAAAAGCCAAAAGCTTGCCAACTTCACGTAATTCGCTTACATCTTCTTGGCCCATACCCATGGCAACACGCTTGGGTGTGCCAAATAAGTTAGCCAATACCGGAATATCGTAACCTTTAGGGTTTTCAAATAATAACGCAGGGCCTTTAGCACGTAATGTACGGTCGGCTATTTCGGTCATTTCAAGATACGGGTCGATTTCTTGAGTGATGCGTTTAAGCTCACCTCTTTTTTCAAGTAAATCGATAAAATCACGAAGATCTTTGTATTTCATTGTGGGCCGCTATTAAGCAATAAAGTTAAAAGTATTATACCCAAGTAACGTAAAATTGCATGCTCAGTTACTTAGCTATTAGCACTTGGAAAAATACAGTTACTTTGTATCACTAAACTTGCTTTATCACGGTTTAATTTTATTAGTTTTATTGTACTACCTACTGTTGTAGGCAGTGGTATTTTGTCCCTTCAATAATAAGCATGGCTTCGCTATCTTTACTCCAAAACAACACATTTTTATTTATGTATTTATTACCTGAGGCGCTTTTTTCTCGGCTAAGCTGATAAGTATTATTATTAAGTGTTAGTGCTGCTGTTTGCTCATTGATAACGCTAAGCGTGGCTTCTTTTTGATTACATAGATAACGAGTGTTAATTGTGGGCTCATTACAAGCAGATAAGCCTAATACAGTTAATGCGATTATCAGCAGCGCTTTCATTTATATCTCCAGTGCAAACAGCAAGTAATTATCGATATTTGCGTATTAATTTTAATCAGCATAGCAAAGCAAAATTAACCGTTGGTGAAAATGCGGCTTTAAGTTATGTTAATAATATTATTTTTAAGCTAGGTATTTATATGGCAGGTACTAATCTTTTAACCTTATTAGACGACATTACTGTGCTACTAGATGACATTGCAACTATGAGTAAAGTTGCTACAAAAAAAACAGCGGGTGTATTAGGTGATGACTTAGCGCTTAATGCTCAACAAGTTACCGGTGTAGCTGCAGAGCGTGAGCTACCTGTGGTGTGGGCGGTAGCAAAAGGATCGTTTTTAAATAAAGCAATATTAGTACCTGCGGCGTTATTAATAAGTGTGTGGTTACCTTGGTTAATTACGCCTTTATTAATGTTAGGTGGATTATTTTTATGTTTTGAGGGCGCAGAAAAAGTATTTGCCAAGTTTTTGCCTCATGATGATAAAAGCGAAAGTGAGGGCGACAAATTAGACCTAGTAGAATACGAGAAGCAAAAAGTTAAAGGTGCGATTAGAACCGACTTTATACTTTCTGCTGAGATCATAGTAATTACGCTTGGCACAGTTGCAGCTGCTACATTAATAAATCAGGCATTGGTATTGTGTGTTATTGCCATAATTATGACTATTGGCGTTTATGGCTTAGTTGCAGGAATTGTGAAGCTTGATGATGCAGGTCTATATTTACTTAATCAATCTAAGCTATCGGCTAATAAATTTAAAGAAATACTAGGCAAAGGGTTGTTAGCGGCAGCACCACGGCTTATGCAGTTTTTAGCATTTGCGGGTACAGTTGCAATGTTTTTAGTGGGCGGCGGCATTTTAGTGCATGGCATTAAAGCTTTGCATCATATTCAAATAGCGGTAACCAATTATGGGCAAACAATTGTAGGTACTACAGGTGAAGTGCTGGCACCACTTATATTTGATGGCTTATTAGGTGTTATAGCAGGCTTAGTTGTTGTGCTTGTACATTTAGCTTATTTAAAAATATTCAAAAAATAGCGCTAATTCACAGCTTACAATTATTGCCTGTTTAACAACCGTATAGTTAAATAAGCCCATACAGTTAAATGTGTATGGGCTGTATTAATTAAAAGCTAAATTGTGCTGCTAAGCGTACGCTCGCGCCTTCACCTATGGTTACATTATTTAAACCACCGCCTGCTAAGTAGTTTGTATCAAATAAGTTTTCAATATTTAGGCGTAAGTTAACGTCGGTATTGTTTAAGTTTATTTTATACGTTGCACCCACATCTACGCGGGTGTAGGCATCTTTAGTAACGGTATTGGCATTGTCGGCAAAGCGTTCGCCTTCGTAAAATGCACCTGCGTTTAATGCAATTACGTCGTTTAATTCGTAACGAGTCCATAGTGATGCAGACCATTTAGGGGCATCGGTAGGGCGCTTACCTTGCAATGTTGCGTCGCGCTCGTAGTTGGCATCTAAGTACATAGTTGATGCCATTACAAATAAGCGATCAGTTGCTGCACCTTGCGCCGCTAATTCAAAGCCTTTATGGCGCTGCTCGCCAGCTTGAGTAGTGATGCTGGTTATATTATCAACAGGGTTTACAAGATCTTCGCTCACTAAAGTGCCTGTTTTGCTAATATCAAATAATGCGCCACTGAGCATTAATCGATCGTCAAACAGCTGCCATTTAATACCAATTTCTTTTTGCTCAGAGGTAATCGCATCGAGCTTCATGCCATTATTAACATCGTTTGTATTTACTAGCGTTTCGTTTTGCGGCTCAAAACCTTCAGAGTAACTAGCGTAAATAGTGGCCGAGGCATTAGGGTGATATAGCACACCCACTTTAGGAACAAACGATTCATTATTACTATTTTCTTTACTTTGCTTGTCGTAACGACCGCCTAAAGATAACTGCCATTCTGGTGAGAACGAAATGAGATCTTGCATGTAAATACCGTAATAGTCATAAGCAGATGAGCTAACAGTGTCATCTGTTTTATAGCTTATAGCTGGGCGAAATGGTTCGTTTTGCCCGGCGCTAAAGTCAAATGATTCGGCATTAGTTTTTAATTGGCCATAATAATAATCAAGCGAATTTGCGCCAATTAAAAATTGGTGCTGAATACCAAAGGTTTCAAATTCACCAATAAAGTCAACAAAGGCGGTTTTAAACTGCCAATCATCAAAACGATCGTAAGGGCGTGACGCGTAGCTATCACCTTCGATAAAGTTACTTGGTTTACGAGGTGCTGACTCAAAGCGTTGACGCTCAAATGTTTGCTCGTTGTAACCAAGTTTTACTTGCCAGTTTTCGGTTAAAAACACTTCTAGGTCAACACCTAGGTTTTCTACCGTTATATCTGTAAACGCCCAAGACATATCGCGAATTGTTTTATCGTCGCCAATTACATTGGCATTACTATCAATCCAGGCACCCGTATCTAAACCGGCTTCGTCATCTGTGCGGTCGTAATGTACGCGTACTAAGGCGTTATCGCTAATATCGTAATCAACAATTAATGCACCTAAAAAGCGATCGCGTTCACGGTTTTCACCATTTTGGTATTCACGCCAATAATCAACATCTTGCTTTACTAAAATACCGCGAGCACGTAAATCTTCCGACTCAGTAAGTGCACCGCCCGCATCCAGCATAAAGCGAGTTGAACCATGTTGATCAACATCGGCACTGGCTTTAAATAATGTTTGTGACGTGGGTTTTTTAGTGACCATATTAACCAAGCCACCAGGACCCGATTGGCCATATAAAATACTTGATGGGCCTTTAATAACTTCAACTTGTTGTAATATTTCGATAGGTTGTTGGTAGTGCGACCAGTGCTGATGGCCGTCACGCAAGTAACCTGTAGATGAACTCAGTTCAAACCCACGTAAATTAAATACTTCACGGTTACGTTGCTTTGAACCTGGCGTTAAGCTGGCATCGTTAGTAAGTACTTCACCTAACGTAGTTGCGAGTTGTTCATTTACTATGGTGTCGGTAATAACGGTAACCGACTGTGCGGTATCAAGTAACGAAGCTGACGTTCTCATTGCGCCATTAGCATTGTCTACTTTATAGTCATTAAAATAACTTCCTTTTACTTCTATATGTTCTATATCTGTTGCGTTTGCATAAACACTCGCAGTAGTACTTGCTAGCAGTGCGATAAAAAGTGGGCTTAGTTTCATTAGTTGTTTCCGGGTTGATAGTATTAATGCTGAGTTAATCTTAATGAAAACCAGTATCATTTGCAATGCCTTTTAGTGTGTTTTTTTATAATGCTTAATGGTTGCCAATTAGGAATTCTGCTATTATTAGCAGCATATTGAGTGGGGCTTTTCCCCATGTTATTTTTTTGTATTGGGATTTACTGTGACCACAACTGCTTTTTCATCTTTGGCTTTACCTTCTGGGTTAGTTGATAACTTATCAACACTCGGCTACACCCACATGACACCTGTTCAGGCGCAAAGTTTACCGCCAGTACTGGCTGGAAAAGACATTATTGCTCAAGCAAAAACGGGGTCAGGTAAAACTGCGGCGTTTAGCTTAGGCGTATTGGCTAAATTAAACGTAAAACGTTTTCGTATTCAATCTTTAGTATTGTGCCCAACACGTGAGTTGGCAGAGCAAGTAGCTGTAGAAATGCGCAAATTAGCGCGTGGCATCCATAATATTAAAATACTTACTTTATGTGGTGGTGTATCAATTGGTCCACAAATTGGCTCACTTGAACATGGCGCACATATTATTGTTGGTACACCGGGGCGAGTTGACGATCATATTCGTAAAGGTACTTTGCGTTTAGATGATGTAGAAACGCTCGTATTAGATGAAGCCGACCAAATGCTAGATATGGGTTTTCAAGATACCTTAGATGCAATTATTGAGCGCATTCCTACTAACCGCCAAACATTACTATTTAGCGCTACGTTTCCACGTGCAATAGAAGCTGTTGCAAAGCGTGTGCTTAGCAATCCAGTAATGGTTAAGGTAGAAGAAGAGCAAGCTAAAAGCACTATTAAGCAATACTTCTATAAAATGGATAACAATAAACAACGTTACCCAACACTTAAATTATTGCTGCTTAAATTTACCCCGCAAAGCTGTGTCGTGTTTTGTAATACTAAAGTAGAAACACAGCAATTGTGTGATGATTTAGTTGATGAAGGCTTTAGTGCGGTATCTTTACATGGTGATTTAGAGCAGCGTGATCGTGAGCGTACGTTAATTCATTTTTCTAATAAAAGTGCATCAATACTAGTAGCAACCGATGTGGCCGCGCGTGGTTTAGACATTGACGATATGGATATGGTGATTAACTATCACTTAGCTCACGACACACAAACACATGTGCATCGTATTGGTCGTACCGGTCGAGCGGGTAAAAAGGGTATTGCATGCTCTATTTATGGTGAGGCAGAAGCATTTAAAATTGCACAAATTGGTGACCATTATGAGCGCGATGTGATCCCAGAGCCAATGCCATCGTTTAGCTTATTAGAAAAACCACCATACAAACCAGAAATGGTAACCTTAATGCTTGATTCTGGTAAAAAGCAAAAAGTACGCGCAGGTGATATTTTAGGTGCACTTACCGGTAAAGACGGTATTGCGGGGCGTCAAGTTGGTAAAATAAACGTACTCGACAACGTTGCGTTTGTTGCCGTAGAGCGTAATTCTTCAAAACCGGCACTGCGTAAATTAACCGAAGGCAATATTAAAGGCCGTAAAATACGCGCTCGTCGCCTTACGTGCTAATAGTGTATTGAATAACTAATTCAATAATTACTAATCTACTGAGCAGCTTGCCCTAAGCTGCTCATATTCACCCTTTAACTGTTTAAATTTTTCTGCATTACCAACTGCTTTATCAGGGTGACACTGTAACGCCAGTTGCCGCCAACGCTTTTGTACTTCTTTTAGCGTGCTTTGCTGAGATAGTTGCCATTTTATTAATAGCTGTTTATGAGTGTCTAGATCTATTATTTGTGCAGATTTACTGTGTTTGGTAAAACGCTGCCAAAACTGGGTTAAAAGAGTATCGATTTCGGCGCTAGAGGTTTCAAAGTTTTGCCAATCAAGGTAGTAGTCTCGTAGCGGATCGGTGTTTTTTATGAGAGTGTTACTGGCTGTGGTAATAAATTGTATTTGTAAACCACTAATAAGGAGTTGCTGCTTAGGCATAATTTGCTGCTGTAGCTGATAAAGCGCGTTCATAATTAAAAAGTTACGTTTGAATAAATCACGATCAGGGGCAACATCAAGCGTGTTAATCATTTTACGTTGTTGTAATTCTGCTGCTAAAGTATGTACCATCCATACTTTCTTTTGCAAAAGTAACTCAAAAATCTCATCTATCAGTGGGTTAAGCATTGTTTACAATCTAGTTATTAGTGTATCTTGGGTAAATTATCATAGTGGCTACAAAAGTTTCAAGGATGTAATTATGCAGGGTTGGTTACAACGCTTCTTTTTTGTTGGCTTTATGGCTGTATGCAGCATTTTTTCTACATTGAGTTTTTCTGTTACACCAGCCGACTTATTTGAACAATTTAAGTCTGCTGAAAGTTGGTCAGATAAACAAAGCTTTGCCTCTACACTGTTAGCTAAAAAAAACTTACCACACCAACAGCGCATTGCTATATATAGCGACTTAGCTGAACTTGCCTTTAATGCCAACGACCTTCCCCATGCCTTAGAGTATTATAAGTTATTAGAGAGTAGCATCACCTTTAATGAGTTGCCCGATCTGTATTTTAGAGCAATAAAAATGCAAGGTGTGGTGTTGTATTATCAAGGATTTGTACAACAAGCTGTGGTTGATTATAGCCGGGCTTTAGGGTTAGCCATACGTTTAAAAGGCTCATTAAAACAAGCCAATTTATTAAGTAATATAGGCTTGGCTTATTTTGATATGTATAACATGGAATTAGCACTAGATTATTATCAGCAAGCAAAACTGATCTACGAAAAAGAGGGCAGTGCGCAAGACAAAGCCGATATTTTGCACAATATTGCCGGGATATATATTCGCCTTTCTCGTTACGAATCAGCACTTGAAATGTATCGTGAGGTATTAAAGGTATTTCAACAACTTGGTGATGAAGATGGTGTAGCTCAAGTCTATGGCAATATGGGAGTAGCCTATACTGAGTCAAAGCAATACCAGTTGGCACTGCATTATAATCAGCTGGCACTGCGTTACTATCAGAGCATAAATAATGCATTCCAACTCTCTACTAAGCACGCTAATTTAGCGAGTATTAATCTGCACTTAAATAAATTTGATGTGGCCTTATATCATGCAAAGGCGGCGCAGCAATTTGCACTTGATGCAGGGAATAAATCGTTATTAGCGGCAGCACTGCATGTGCTTGCCACTGCGCAGTTTGCTCAGGGCGATATTGAAAATGCAAAAACAACGTCAGAGCACTCAATTGCATTAGCAAAAGAATATAAAAATGGCATGCGCATTAAAGACGGCTTAGGTATTGAGGCTTTGATTTACTCAAGCTTAGGCGACTTTAAACAAGCGCTGCAATTGCATCAGCAGTATGTTGACTATCAACGTAGTATAAATACAGAAGAGGCTTCAAAGGCAGTTAGTATTTTTCAAACTCAATTTGAAGCAGATAAACTAAACCAAGAAATTAAACAGCTAAAACAACAACAACACTTACAACAACTGCAAATATCTAAACGTTCACAGTTAACTATTCTGCTTGGCATTGTAGCAATCCTTATTTTAATTACAGTAATAGCAATTTACCGTCGCAGAATAGAAAGTAATGCAAAATTACAACTAACAGAGCAAGTAGAGCAACGCACGTTAGAATTACAAAGTGTGGCGCAAGAGCTGCGCGAAGCAAACGATGTTAAAAGTCAGTTTTTAGCAAATATAAGCCATGAAATTCGCACCCCACTCACCGCTATTTTAAGCCAAACCGACGACTTAATTAATGGTTTGTATGATCCTGAGCAGTTACAAGATGAGCTCAAAGTTATTCAGCGTCAAAGCGAGCATTTAAAAAGTTTAATTAATGATGTGCTCGATTTAAGTAAAATAGAAGCAAATCGATTGGAGCTGTCTATTTCTTGTTTTGATATTGTACAAGTGCTGAATGACATACATGGGATGTTTAGCGTACAAGCAAAAGCCAAAAACTTATCCTTGGTATTTGACAACCAACTCGGTAATGAACTGTATACCAGGCTTGATTTAACCCGAGTAAAGCAAATATTAATAAACCTGTGTGCTAATGCAATTAAGTTTACTCACAGTGGCCAAGTTACGATTGTGGCTAATAATACCGAGCAAGGGCTAATGCTTACGGTAAAAGATACCGGAATAGGTATGAATACAGCGCAGCTAAAGCTTATTTTTGAATGTTTTAGCCAAGCAGATAATAGTATTAGCCGTCGTTTTGGTGGTACTGGTTTGGGACTTAGTTTGTCACAACAACTAGCTGCCATGATGGGGGGATATATTAGTGTGCAAAGCGAATTTAAAAAAGGCAGTCAATTCTCATTCTTTGTACCGTGCGTACCAGTAGATAAAAGCGAATGTGCAGTTACAGCTAAAGACAATATAAATGGTGGCTATAAAGCGCTAAGCGCTAAAGTGTTACTTGCTGAGGATCATGACGATAATCGCAGATTAATAAGCCGTTATTTACGCGCCATGGGGCTTGACGTTATTGCAGTTGAAAATGGCGAGCAAGCTGTAGAGCAATGTTTAAAAGAGTATCCTGATTTTGTGCTGTTGGACATTCAAATGCCTATTATGGATGGCATTACTGCTTTTGAGTTGCTCAGGCAGTGCGGTTATGAGCAGCCAATATTTGCCTTAACGGCCAATGCAATGAGCCATGAGATCGAGCAGTATTTAGCACTTGGTTTTACTGATTACTTAGCTAAACCAATTGATAAAGAGAAGTTTTATAGCACTATAGCTGAGCATCTCGCATCAATAAAAAATGAGCAAAACAGCACAAGCGTAAATATAGATATGAGTGACTTAGTGACTAGTTTCAAACAAAGCTTATCAATAGAAAGTGAGCTAATTAGCCAGCACTTTAATAGTGGCGACTTTGTTGCGTTACAAAAAGATAGCCATCGTATTTTAGGGGCAGCACAAATGTTTAAGTTGTGCGATATTGCAGACGCTGCAAAAGCGTTAGATGATGCGTGTAAAAGCCCAGAAGAAGTACAAAATATTGCAGTGTTAGTTGATAAACTACAAGCCTTATTTTTGCACTACAAAGAGCATGGTTAAAGCGGTACAGCGCTACTTTTTTGCAGGCAAATAAAAACGCCTAATAATTGATATTCAATTGTTAGGCGTTTTTTTATAAGCTTTAAAACTTATATGGAATTACTGGCGTTTCATCGAATCAAAAAACTCATCGTTGGTTTTGCTCATCGATAATTTATCAATTAAAAATTCCATTGCGTCAATTTCTGACATGTCATGAACAATTTTACGCAAAATCCACAGCTTTTGTAGCTCATCTGGTTTTGTGAGTAACTCTTCACGACGAGTGCCTGAACGGTTAAAGTCGATAGCTGGGAATACACGTCGTTCCGCAATTTTACGGTTAAGATGTAGTTCCATGTTACCAGTACCTTTAAACTCTTCGTAGATAACTTCATCCATTTTAGAGCCGGTATCAATAAGCGCAGTAGCAATAATTGTTAAGCTGCCGCCTTCTTCAACATTACGTGCAGCACCAAAAAAACGTTTCGGTTTATGGAGTGCGTTTGCATCAACACCACCGGTAAGTACTTTACCAGATGATGGAATAACGGTGTTGTAAGCACGGGCTAAACGTGTGATTGAGTCAAGTAAGATAACAACATCTTTTTTATGCTCTACTAAACGTTTTGCTTTTTCGATAACCATTTCGGCTACTTGTACGTGGCGAGAAGCAGGTTCATCAAATGTTGATGCAATTACTTCGCCTTTTACAAGACGCTGCATTTCGGTTACTTCTTCCGGACGCTCATCAATTAGTAATACCATTAATGTTGCATCTGGGTGATTGTGAGTAATCGATTGCGCAATATTTTGTAGTAGCATGGTTTTACCCGCTTTTGGCGGTGCTACTAATAAACCACGTTGACCGCGACCAATAGGAGAGGCTAAATCAAGTACTCGGGCTGTAATATCTTCTTTACTACCGTTACCGCGTTCCATACGAAAACGTTCGTTTGCATGCAGTGGTGTTAGGTTTTCAAAAAGAATTTTAGTGCGAGAGTTTTCAGGTTTATCAAAGTTAACTTCATTTACTTTAAGTAAAGCAAAGTAACGCTCACCGTCTTTAGGTGGACGAATAAGGCCTGAGATTGAATCGCCAGTACGCATACTAAAACGGCGAATCTGGCTAGGTGAAACATAAATGTCATCTGGGCCAGCTAAGTAAGAGGCTTCTGATGATCTTAAAAAGCCAAAACCATCTTGCAAAATTTCTAATACACCGCCACCGAAGATATTCTCTCCGCCTTTGGCATGTGATTTTAAAATAGCAAAAATGATATCTTGCTTTCTTAAGCGGGCTACGTTTTCGAGCCCCATGGACTCAGCTAAGTCTACAAGCTCTTTTATAGATTTGTCTTTTAGTTCGCGTAAATGCATATTGGTGGGTTCTTTATTACAGTTGTCATACTCAAAATCGCTTTGTTTGATCGTTGAGTGAGGTTTGTTGAATATAACTAAGGATTAGTTGGCTTTATAAACTAGCAGCTCATTGACACAGCGTCCAGTGTTTATACAAAAAAATAATAAAAAAAGGGCATTAAGCCCTTTTTTATTGTTTAAATTTAAAGATTGTTTTCTAAAAACTCGATTAATTGAGTTTTTGAAAGTGCGCCAACTTTAGTTGCAGCAACTTGGCCATCTTTAAAAAGAAGTAATGTAGGGATACCACGAATACCAAATTTAGGCGGTGTACCCGCATTTTGATCGATATTAAGTTTAGCTATGGTAACGCGACCATCAAATTCCTCAGCAACTTCACTAAGGATAGGGGCGATCATTTTACAAGGTCCGCACCACTCAGCCCAAAAGTCTACTAGTACAGGCTTGTCTGATTGTAATACGTCAGCTTCAAAGCTATCGTCAGTAATTTGGATTATTTTCTCGCTCATTGCGCTCTCCGGTTTAGTTAGGCGAAATATTTAGTGCGTATTTAAACACTCTTGTTTCTTATTGCAAGTTTAAACGTTATGCTTAAACGCTATGACTAAGACACATTTGACCGATAAAAAGTTTTCAGACTTTGCTATTGCACCGGAAGTGGTTGCCGGTTTAACCGAAAGTGGGTTTGAATATTGCACACCCATTCAAGCTAAATGCCTACCTTTTATTTGTGAGGGTCGCGATATCGCAGGCCAAGCACAAACAGGTACAGGCAAAACGTTGGCGTTTTTAACTGCCACGTGCCATCGGTTATTACAATCTAGCAAAGCCCCTAGTAAACATCCAAGAGCCCTGATCATGGCCCCTACAAGGGAGCTGGCGATTCAGATACACAAAGATGCAAAAATTTTAGCGCCGCACTGTAATCTTAACTTAGGTTTAGTATATGGTGGCGAAGATTACGAAAAACAACGTGCACAACTAGAAAAAGGCGTTGATATTTTAATTGGTACTACAGGTCGTTTAATTGATCTGTATAAGCAAGGCTGTTACACCCTTAATGAAATTGAGGTAGTCGTGCTTGACGAAGCAGATCGTATGTTTGATTTGGGCTTTATCAAAGATATTCGTTATATGTTCCACCGTATGCCAGATACATCAAAGCGTTTAAATTTATTATTCTCTGCAACGCTATCGTATCGTGTACAAGAACTTGCGTTTGAACATATGACCAATCCTGAGCACGTACAAATTGAACCAGACGTAAAAACCGGTAAACGCATTCAAGAAGAGCTATTTCATCCTTCACAAGAAGATAAAATTAAGCTGCTGCTGACGTTAATTGAAGAAGAGTGGCCTGAAAAAGCCATTATCTTTGCTAACACTAAGCATAGTTGTGAAACCGTATATGCCTGGTTAAAAGCCGATGGACATCGGGTTGGCATGCTTACCGGTGACGTAAATCAGAAAAAACGTCAATCAATTTTAGCTGAGTTTAGTAAAGGCGACTTAGACTTTTTAGTGGCAACAGATGTTGCAGCACGTGGTCTACATATTCCTGAAGTAAGCCATGTATTTAATTTTGATTTACCAGATGATTGCGAAGATTACGTACACCGTATTGGCCGTACAGCCCGCGCTGGCGCGTCTGGTCACGCTATTAGTTTTGCATGTGAACAATATGCTTATAACTTGCATGAAATTGAAGAGTATATAGATCACAGTATTCCTTTATCACATTACGATAAAACAGCATTACTGGATGATTTAACTAAACCTACTATTCATAGAAAGCGTAACTTTTCTACAGGCCCACGTAATCGCAGTAACAACAGCGGACGTCGCCCAAATAATAGTTATCAAAAAGGACGGTCATAAACGACCGTTAGTTTAACTGTAATAGTAATTAGAGGTTTTTGAACGGTGGGGCAACTTAAACCGCAAAAAAATGTATATGCAGTTATTGATTTAGGTTCAAATAGCTTTCATATGCTTATTGCTAAATCAATAGCTGGCGGCCTGCAAACCATAGGTCGTGTTAAACGCAAAGTAAGGTTAGCTGCAGGGCTTGATATAGACAATGTATTAAGCTCAGAAGCAATGCATAGAGGATGGGAGTGCCTAGCGTTATTTGCTGAGCGCTTACAAGACATCCCTAAACAAAACATCACTATAGTTGCCACCGCCACATTACGTTTAGCTAGTAATGCTGATGTATTTAAAGCGCAAGCAGAAAAAATCCTCGGTCATAAAGTTAATGTCATTAGCGGCGAACTAGAAGCGCGCACTATATATAAAGGCGTTGCTCATACCTCATCTTGTACCGGTAGTCAGCTTGTTATCGATATTGGTGGTGCTAGCACTGAAGTGATTATTGGTAAGAACTTTGATGCATTACTTTACAAAAGCCTGAATATCGGGTGTGTTACCTACCTAGAGCGCTATTTTAAAGATTGCAAATTAAGCAATGCAAACTTTAACACCGCAATAAAAGCCGCACGTACTGTCATTGATGAAATTGCATCAGAGTATAAAGTTAAAGGCTGGCAAATAGCCTCAGGTGCTTCGGGTACAGTACAAGCAATTCAAGAAATCATGATAGCGCAAAACCTAGATGAGCTATTAACCCTTGAAAAACTTTACACTATCAAAAAGCAAGCAATCGCTTATAAAACGATTGCCGCATTAGACCTACCAGGGCTAAGTGAAGATCGCCGTTTAGTATTTGTATCAGGGCTTGCCATTTTAATTGCATTATTTGAATCGCTCGAGATCGAAAAAATGGGATTAGCAGGTGGAGCACTGCGTGAGGGTGTTTTATACAGCATGCTACCAGAGCTGCATAATAGCGATATTCGTAAACGTACAATCGATGGCTTTATCGATCGTTACCATGTTGATCAAAAGCAAGCTAGCCGCGTCGCCAGTCTCGTATTAAACTTAGCATCAGAAGTAAATGAAAGCTGGCCAATAAAAGCACTTAATGGGTTGCCTTTATTAACGGCAGTTGCACAGCTTCATGAAATTGGTTTATTGATAGAGTATAAGCAGTATCACAAACACAGTGCTTATATTTTAAAAAATACTGAAATGCCAGGTTTTTCGCAGTCAGAGCATAAAGTCATTGTTGCGGTAGCTAAAGGGCATCGCTCTGATCTTCAAAAAGGCTATTTTGATTCTCTTGGTGCAAATAGTGTACTTGCGCAGTATTTAGTAAGACTAATACGTATAGCTGTCATTTTATGTATGCGTCGCCAAGATGATGTACTCCCTGAGTTTGCGATAACTGTTAAAGACGATGTCTTAAATCTGCAGTTTGAAAATGACTGGTTGAAAAACCATCCATTAATGGCAAGCGAGCTGCAACAAGAATCTAAGCAGCAAGCGAAACTTGGCTGGAAGCTCATAGTAAATTAACTAAACAGGCCCATAAGGGCCTTTTTAGTGTTTAAAATAACCACTTGGTTTAAATATCAAGCGAACAGCGTTTTATTTTAAGTTTTCTTTAAAAAACGCTTGCGTAAAACTGGCTGCGCCCTATAATGCGACCCCAC
>TARA_R110000772_G_scaffold18400_36_pt1 | contig 65251 bp, 62 predicted proteins | sample TARA_R110000772 | Tara Oceans TARA_R110000772 (sample SAMEA4397948) | marine metagenome | biome: Polar Biome; feature: [SRF] surface water layer (ENVO:00010504); material: water (ENVO:00002006), including particulate matter (ENVO:01000060) such as... | depth 5 m | reverse complement strand
GGCGGCCCAGCCTGCCCCGGTAACCGCCGGAGCAAAGGTCATCATCGTGCGCTGCGGGAAATTGACCGCGGCATGCTGGGCGCTGGCGGTGAATATGATCATGGTGCAGACGTCGATCAGCTGCGCGCGGGTGGTGATCGTTTCGAAGCCGACAATATGGCCTTCCAAGGCAATTGATATAGCCCATTGTGCCAATTCTGTATCATTTACGACCGCTTCGTCGTCGATATAGTAGATTTCTATATATTGTTTGGCCCAGTCCTGGATCGCCTGCCAGACCAGCAGAGCGTCATCGCGATAGGGATAGTCCGGCAATTTGTCCGGATCGGCGACCTGGCGTTCGGCGAAGTCGACCGGGGTCATTTTCTTGGCAAAGTCAAACGACAGCCGTGCCTTGACCGCAGCGAGCTGGCTCGAGCTAATCGTGCCGCCGAAAAAGGCGTCGATCGGGCCGCCTTCGTTGATCAATGTTTCCACCGCCAGATTGTTGATGAACAAGGTGCCCTCGAAATGTGGAACCAGCAGCGACCAGAGCGGATGGACATTGGCAAGATTGCGGCGGGTGGCGACGGCGATGGCCTCGCTGACCAAATGGGTGCTGCCGAGGTGGACGAACAGTTCGTGATAATTGCAGTCGGCGACCTGGACGACGAATTTCGCCATCTCCCAGCCCCATTTCTCCGACGCCGAGACCGACGGCGTCATCACCGGATAGCGACTGCTGTCCTGCCCGCACTGGATAGCGACCGGTTTCAGCGACGACCCGCCCGGCGGTACGGCGAACAAGGCCATCGGGCGGTAGATATATTTTGCAATCCCTTGCCAGACACCATCAACAAGAACTTTCAAAGGCTTGTAATCGCACAGATATACCCTGCCGTCCGAAAGCGCATCGGACAGCTTGTCACCGCTGATTACCGCTGCATATTGCGCGGCCGTCACCGGGAAATTGTCGGGTATCCGGTCGATGCCCTGGATCAACATCGGATTGGGACCAGCGACCCGGAGCCGGGCGAATTGGTCATCGTCCTGGAAGGTATAAGCGATGCCCGGAGCGGGAATCGTCTGATAGAGATCGCGATAGGAATCGATCGAGCGCGTATCGGCGGCATTCTCGGCCTTCAGGACATCAATGATGGCGGTGATGATGTCGCGAAGAATTTGTTCATGGCCCTTCAGGGCCTCGATACCCGCTGACTGCTCTGCCTGCTCTATGCTGCTTTCGAGACCGTTGTCCGCCAGATTTGTGACATGTTTTTCACGCAGCGCGCAAATATTCGCCTTTACTTCCCTGGCCTGTTCGAGCGCATCGTCGATGATCTGTCGGGCCGCCGTGCCGAGACCGGAAAAGATCGGCCGAAGGTTGACGGCCTCGATGTTGGCGAGAATTTCCAGGCCCACTTCGAGCACCTTGAACCACCATTCGATCGAGGGTTGGTCGTCGATAGGGACTTTTGTCGCTAGCGGCACACCGGGCAAGGTGGGTATCTCGCGGGTCCACTGATAATGGACCGAGGTGGCAGCAATCTGCTGCCGGCGCTGCGCGCGCTGTTCCCGGCTGTCATTTTGCGGCAAGCTTGGATGATTTGCTCCACGCTTGACATCTTCTCCACCAATATTCTGCCGGGGGATAATCGACGGTGCATTTTCAAAGGACATGACAGCTCCTGACCTGGTTTTGCGACCGGAGCATTTAGTGGAAACATGGTTAATTAATGGTAAAGAGATTTTCGCACGCTGCTCTACAACCCCCATCAAAGCTGGATGATACAGGAAGATACAGGTTTAACCAGGCGTTTACCATTGGCTGCTAGCAATGCGCCATGCGGACAAGCGTGCAACGATTCCTAGAAAAACTGATCCCGCCGATCCCCGAAGCGGTACGGGATGAATTTGCCGTTCTGAGCGCAACCCGCCTGCAAAGCCAGTCGCGTGCGCTGTTTCTGGCGATGTTCCTTACCATTCCTCTGGTGCTCTATGCATCTTCCACCGGTGCCGACCCTGCAATCCGCTATGGCATACCGCTCGCGATGGCCGGTTGCTGCCTGCTCGGCTATATTTCGCTGATCAAGGATCGCAACGCCTCGGGCAGCGCCGATCTGGCGCGCAAGTTCATCGCAGAATCGACTTTCTTCTCCGCCGCTCTTTGTGTCCTGGTCAGCATCTGGTGCGTGTTGAGCTGGGTCAGCGCACCGCCCGAAATGCGCCTTTTCTACCCGTTCACGCTCGCTCTCGGTTCGCTCACCACCATCTATAATCTCGCCACGATCCGGCTGGCGGCGATCCTCAATATCATCATCGGGATCGTCCCGATCACCATCATCATGCTTTTGTCGGGTGATCCTGTCGGCTGGTCTGCGGCGGGCAGCCTTATCATGGTAACGACCTTCCTGTACCGCGTAATCACCTGGCAGAATGACCAATATATCAACCAGCTGGTGTTACGCCACGAGATGCGGGAACTGGCGCATACCGATCCGCTGACCAGCGTGTTCAACCGCCGGGCATTGGCGGAACAGCTTGATCGCCAGATTGCGACCGGCGAGGAACAAAGCGGATTTACCGTCGCCCTGATCGATCTCGACGGGTTCAAGCCGGTCAACGACCAGTTTGGCCATGCTGTCGGCGACCAGTTGCTGATCGAAGTGGCCAGTCGCCTGCAGCGCGCCTGCGGCGAGAACGGGATTGTCGCGCGTATGGGCGGAGATGAATTCGCGATTCTGCTATCGCCGGAATCGACCATATCGAGCTCGGCCTGTGCCGACCATATGCTCGCCGCGCTGGTCCCTCCGTGCAATCTGGAAAATCACGTCATCCGGGTCCGCGCGAGTATCGGCATCGCGACATGGCCGGTCGATGGCGAAACCGCAGAAGCGCTGTTCGAGGTCGCGGACACCCAGCTATATGCGGTCAAAAATTATGCGTCAAAGACCGACGCCGGTGATATTTCACGGCGAAGAGGCCTGCGGTCCAAATCCAGCTAGTCGCGAGAGACCGGCGCTAGTCCAGTTCCTCTATCCGGAGCGCTTTCCGATCAAGCTTGCCGATCATAGTCTTGGGCAGACTATCCCGCACCACAACATCGACCACCCGCTCATGTTTGCCAAGTTGCGGGTTGAGCCACTCCATGATCTGATCGCCGGTAGCCATCGTTTCGGGATATAGCGCGACATAGGCCTTGGGGCTCTCTCCGCGATAATCGTCGGGCACGCCGATAACCAGCGCTTCCTTGACCGCTTCATGCTTGTAAAGCACTTCCTCGACCTGGCTCGGAAAAACCTTGAAACCGCCGACGGCGATCATGTCCTTCAGCCGGTCGACGATCTTGATATAACCGTCCTCGTCGATCGTCGCGACATCGCCGGTGCGCAGGAATCCGTCGACGAACACCTGCTTGTCTTCCTCCGGCAGGTTCCAGTAGCCCTGCATCACCTGCGGGCCAGAAAAGATCAGCTCTCCCGGTTGGCCTTCTGGCGCAGGTTTGGCCGGATCGCCCTTGTCGACCAGCTTCACGATCGTGCCGGGGACCGGTTGCCCGATCGTCCCGGGCTTGTTGAGCGCCATATAGGGATTGGCGCTGACCACGCCGCAGCTTTCGGTCAGGCCATAGCCTTCGACCAGCTTCGCACCGGTCTTTTCCTCGAACCTGTTCTTGAGTTCCATCGACAGCGGCGCGCCGCCAGACACGCAGACTTTGAGCGACGAAAAATCGGTCTTGTCGGTATCGGGATGATCGAGCAGCGCCTGATACATGGTCGGCACACCGGGCATCGCGGTAATTTTCGCGCGTGTAATCGCCGCCAAGGTCTGCTTCGCATCGAAACGGGGCAGCATGACGATTTCCCCGCCGCGCTGGACGGTGCGGTTGAGCACCGCGCTGTTCGCGAAAACGTGGAAGAAGGGCAAAACGCCCATCACCCGGTCAACCTCGTCAATGAAGGGATCGATGTCATTGATCTGACGCGCGTTGGCGGTCAGGTTCTGGTGGGTGCACATCGCGCCCTTGGGCGTGCCGGTGGTGCCGCCGGTATATTGCAGCAGGGCGATATCCCGGTCTGCGCGGATTTTCGGCGCTTTATAATTGCCATCATTCCTGACCAGATCGGCAAAGGCAGTGATCCGGTCATCATCGGGTATCGCGCTGCTCTCGTTGCGGCGAAACAGCGAATAGAGCAACGCCTTGCCCGCTGGCAGCGCTTCGGTGATGCTGCCGACTATCAAATGTTCGAGACTCGATTGCTGAAGCACCTGATAGGCGGTGGGCAATAGCGCCTTCGCCGACAGGGTGAACAATATCTTCGTGCCGCTGTCCTCGATCTGGTGATTCAATTCATCGACGGTGTAGAGCGGCGAGAAATTGACCAGCGTCGCGCCAACCGCCATGGCGCCGTAATAGGCGCTGACATAATGCGGGACATTGGGCAGGAACAGGCCGATCCGGTCGCCTTTGCGGACGCCCATGTCCTGGAGCCCCTTGGCCACGCGGACGATTTCCGCAGCCATTTGTGCATAGCTATATTTGCGGCCCATGAAGTCGAGCAGATTGGCATCACCGCGCCGTCCCGCCGAAGCGAAGAACATTCCGGGCATCGACAGGGGCGCATAATATTGGTCCCACGGAGTGGGATGATTATAGCGGGTGTTCCAGATTACCCGCTGGTCGGGCTTTTTTTCAGTCATTGACATTCATGTAAGTGAACGCGTCTAGCCTGACAATGAAAATTGCTGGCAAAATTGGCGGCATAATCGCGGGTTAATGGGTCCCTTTCCGCGGGACCAGCGTGTAGGGAACAAAACCATGTCCGAGTCCGTCCCTGCCACTGGCGCCAAATCGTCACTGATTTTCGTGTTTCTGGTCGTGTTCATCGACATGCTCGGCTTTGGCATCATCATGCCGGTCCTGCCGAAGCTGATTACCAGCATCACCGGCGACACGATCTCCGACGCGGCGGTCTATGCCGGATGGCTGGCCTTTGCCTATGCCGCGATGCAATTTGTCTTCGGTCCGGTCATCGGCAACCTGTCCGACCGCTTCGGGCGACGTCCGGTGCTGCTCGGCGCGCTCGGAGGCTATGCCATCGCCTATATGCTGATGGGTTTTGCTTCCTCGATATTGTGGCTGTTTGCCGCGCGGATCATCGCCGGGATCATGGGCGCCAGCTTCAGCACCGCTTATGCCTATATCGCCGATATTTCGCCGCCCGACAAACGGGCCCAGAATTTCGGGCTGATCGGCGCGGCCTTCGGACTGGGTTTCATCATCGGCCCGGCGATTGGCGGCATATTGGGTGAATATGGCACGCGCTTGCCCTTTTTCGGAGCCAGCGCGCTCGCCGCGCTCAATCTGCTTTTCGGTTTTTTCATGCTGCGGGAGAGCCTGCCGCTGGAGAAGCGTCGACCTTTCCGACTGGCCCGCGCCAATGCGGTGGTGGCGCTAAAGGCGCTCAACGGCCAGAACAAGGTTGTGTTCTGGTATGCCGGCGCGCTGACTGTCTGGATGACGGCGCATGTCGTCTTCCCGATCATCTATGCTTTCTATCTCATCGAGTCCTTCGGCTGGAGCGAATTGCTTGTCGGATTGTCCTTCGCCGCCGTCGGGCTTGGCGCGGCCTTTGTTCAGGGCTTTCTGATCCGCGTGCTGGTGCCGCGCATCGGCGAGCGCAATTCTGCCGTGCTCGGCGCGATCTCCATGGCGGTCAGTTGCATAATCTATGTGCTGGCGGCGCCCGGACAGCCCTGGCTGATCTTTGTCGCAATCCCGGTCGGTGCGATGCAGGGCCTGTTCCAGCCTTCGCTTAACGGCCTTATGAGCAATGCCGTATCCGACGAGACACAGGGCGAGTTGCAGGGCGCGGTTGCCAGCCTGCAGAGCATTGCCTCGGTGATCGGTCCGCCCCTGTTCGCTGCCGTATTCGCAGCCTTTACCGTAGCAGGCAGCAGCTATTATATGCCGGGCGCACCCTTTGGTCTGGCCGGGATCATCTCCCTCGTCGCGCTGACCATATTCCTGCGCGGCTATGCGCTGCACTGCACCAGCGACGGGGTCGAGCCACCGGTCGACGCCAAGTCGATCGCCGGCTAGACCGCGCTGTACCAGGCGGTGCCGTCCTTGATATCCAGGCGGGCGCGTCCGGTATATTCCAGATGCCGGAGCGTTGCCATTGCCTCGCCGCTGGCCATGCCGATAACATCGGGCGTGATCGGACGACGGAACAGATAGGGAAAGCTGTCGACCACGCGCTTGGGGCTTTCGCGCAGGCCCTGTTCGAGATCGTCTAGCGCTTCATTATGCCGTTCGGCCAGCGCGTCGAGCCGCTGGTGCGCGCCGAGAAACGGCCGGCCATGGGCGGGCAGGATCAGCAATTCATTGTCCAGCTCGGCGCGAAACCGGTCGATGCTGGCCAGCCATTCGCCGAGCGGATCGCTGGTCGGTTCGCTGAGCATGGTGGAGATATTGGAGGTGATCCGCGGCAATATCTGGTCGCCGGAGATCATCACCTTGGCCGTGTCGTCGATCAGACAGGCATGTTCCGGTGTATGGCCATTGCCGATCATCACCCGCCATTCGTGGTCGCCGGTGCGCACTCTGGTGCCCTCTTCCATCCGGATATGGCCAATCGGCAGATCCGACACGGCGCGGGCAAATCGCCCCCATCCCTTGGCGGCGAAATCGTCAATCAAATTCTGGTCCCAGCCGCAGAAACGCCATTCGTCGAGCGCCTCCTGCGGCACGCCGTCGCGTTTGTCGGCGATCAGCATCTTGGTCAGCATCCATTCGGTGCGGTTCATGTGCAAAGGCGCCTTGAACCGCTTTGCCAGCCAGCCGGCGCAACCGACATGATCGGGATGATAATGGGTGACGATGATCTTGGTGGCGCTCTGTCCGTGCAGGGCGCCTTCGTCAAACAGATGTTTCCAGGCGTCGATCACCTGCGGCATGAACAGTCCGGTATCGGCGATCGCAAAGCCGGCGCTGCCGTTTTCGTGGCGGTCGGCCAATATCCAGTTGTTGATGTGGCCAAGCGGGCCGGGCACCGGTGTCCGGGTCCAGCCGATGCCGGGCATCAGTTCGAAATATTCGCCATATTTTGGCTCATAGTCACCGAGCGGATAGGTCAGGCCGTCCGATTCAACCGGATCGAAGCCGTGATCGGCGAGCATGGCATCATGAGCAGGCGGTTTTCTGGGTGCATCCATGGACGAGTCATAGCCTGTCGATCGCGCGATGCGCAAGCCGGTTTAATTGGCTGGTTAAAAACATGGCCGAACGACACTGACGATCGATGACCGCAGCAGCGAACATCCGCCCGAGTTGCCTCCGGCGGTTTTGCTCCCAGATCATCGAAACCGGCGCGGGCCGGAATCGATCAGCTGCCTTTGAAAAGCGTCTCTGCGGTATGCTCGACCGGAGCAGATTCTTCCTCACCGGTTTCGCCAGAGAGAGCGGCTTCTGCATCGCGTGCCGCCTGGGCGCGTTCTTCCCGCAACTCGGCAATCAGCGCTTCCTTGTCGCCGCCCAGCTTGCTGTCATCTTCCGCTTCGGGCTCGATACCCGCTTTTTTCGCCGCCTTGGCGACCACGGCGTCAAGCTCGCGCTGCGAACACAGGCCGAGAGTGACCGGGTCCTTTGGGGCGATATTGGCGATATTCCAGTGCTCGCGCTCGCGGATGGCGTTGATCGTGGTCCGCGTGGTGCCGATCAGCTTGCCGACCTGGGCATCGGAAATTTCCGGGTGGTTGCGCAGCAGCCATGCGATGCCGTCGGGCTTGTCCTGACGCTTGGAAACCGGCGTGTAGCGCGGTCCCTTGGTCCGGCGCACCTGCTCAGGGCCCTTTTGGATGACCATCCGGTAGTCCGGGTCTTTTTCGGCTTTCTCGATTTCTTCATGAGTCAATTCATGCGCCTGGATCGGATCGCGACCGGTATATTTGGAACTGGCGAGGTCATCGGCCATCGCATTGACTTCGAGAATATGGATACCGCAAAATTCGGCGATCTGGACAAAGCTCAGCGCCGTGTTGTCCACCAGCCAGCTGGCGGTTGCATGCTGCATGAGTGGGGTTGCTTGTTCGGCCATGATGGCTTCCTTCCAATAGCTGGCATTTCTGCGCCAGCGACAATTTAAAAATAAAGGGCCGCCCCCTTGCGGAGACGGCCTGTTGGAAGCTTATGTAGGCTCTTTGTAGGCAGTCGGCAAGATATTTGGCTAAACCCGCGCAAAAATCGCTTTTGCCAGGATCCGGCGGGACATGTGGAAGTCGAGACGCCGATCCTGCGCGACCAGACCATCGAGAAACTGGCGGGCGCTCGCGTCCCAGCTGAAACGCTTGCCATGGGCGATACAATCGGCTGGATCGAGACCGATCGCACGCTTAATCGCGCCGTTCAGATCTTCGTCCATCACCCCGCTGGCATCGGTCAGGATATCGACCGGACCGGTCACGGGATAGGCCGCGACCGGCGTTCCGCAGGCGAGAGCCTCGATGATCACCAGGCCGAATGTGTCGGTCCTGCTAGGAAATACCAGCACATCGGCTCCGGCATAATAGCCCGCCAGCTCGCGGCCCGATTTTCTTCCGGCAAAATGGACATCGGGATAGCGCGATTGCAATCCCGCCAGCGCCGGCCCGTCGCCGACCACGACTTTCGAACCGGGCTGTTCGCTGCGCAGAAAGGCCTCGATATTTTTCTCGACCGCCACCCGGCCGACGTAGAGCTGGATCGGCCCTTGCAATTTCCCGTAAACCGCGGGCGATGGCGCATCCGGCCGGAAATTGTCGAGATCGACTCCGCGGCTCCAGTGATGGACATGGTCCAGCCGCTCCGCCCGCAACTGGTTACGGATGCTGTCAGTCGAGACCATGATCGCTTCTGATTTGCGATGGAACCAGCGGATATAGGGCCAGAACGCCCGCGGCGACAATCCGGTCCGCTTCGCCAGATATTCCGGAAACTGGGTGTGATAGGCGCTGGTAAAGGGGCGGCCATTCCGCACGCACCAGCGCAGGGCCTGAACGCATAGCGGGCCCTCCGTGGCCAGATGCACTGCATCTGCCCCGAAATCCTCTATTCGCCGACCGACCGTCCGGGCCCGGGTGAAGGCCAGACGGATTTCGGGATAGCTGGGCGCCGGGAGGGAGCGATACTGGTCGGGCGAGATCACCAATATCTCGTGCCCCTGATCCCGCAACAGCCCGACCACGGTATCGAGCGTGCGGACCACACCGTTAACCTGCGGATGCCACGCGTCCGTGACCAGCGCGATCTTCACGCCGCCTGCCCCATGCCGGCCTCGACTTCGGCCAATTGCGCCGGTTGCTGCTGCCTGGCGTTTCGCGCTGCAATCTCGTCGGCCCAGTGGAGAATTTCCATCGTGCCGTCGTCCTTTTCGACCAGCGCGGTGCAACCCTCGACCCAGTCGCCGTCGTTATAATATTCGATACCCTTGATCGTCCGATGCTCGGCGGTGTGGATATGGCCACAGACTACGCCATCGACGCCGCGACTTTCCGCCGCCTTGGCGACCAGTTCCTCGTATCTGCCGATAAATTCGACCGCGTTCTTGACCTTGTTCTTGGCCATTTTGGACAGCGACCAATAAGGCAATCCCAGCCGGTTGCGCAGCTTGTTGACCAGCCAGTTGATCCGCATCAGCGTCACATAGGCGGCGTCACCGACAAAGGCGAGCCAGCGATGGGCGAGCATGACGGTATCAAATTCGTCGCCGTGGAGGACCAGCAGACGCCGGCCATCAGCGGTTTGGTGGATCGCCGACCGGCGGATTTCCACGCCACCGAAATTGAGGCCGGTAAACTGGCGGAACATCTCGTCATGATTGCCGGGGATATAGACGATGCGCGTGCCCCGCCGGGCGCGCTTCAGGATGCGCCAGATGATATCATTATGGCTATCGGGCCAGAAGAACCGCTTTTTCATCCGCCAGCCGTCGATGATATCGCCCACCAGATAGAGCGTGTCGCTGTCGACATGGTCGAGGAAATCGATCAGCAGGTCGGCGTTGCAGCCCCGCGTGCCGAGATGGATGTCGGATATCCAGATCGTCCTGTATCGCGTGCGGTCGCTGGCATCGACCTGTGGCTTGCGCTTGAGGCGCGCTTCGTATCGATCGGCATCAAGCAGCGGTATATCGGCTCTGGTCAGCGGGGAAAATTGTTTGGCCATTGAAAACTCCCATGGAAACCTATCCTTGGGCCCCGCCATAGTGGCCGATTGTGACAACCGGATTCCCGTTTTATGAAGTTTTGGTGACGGGAGGCCTATGCCTTGAGATATTCCCGGACCCGGATTTGCAGATGCGGAACGGCCTCTTCGCTGGTGAGGAATGCGGAGACCGGCATGGTTTGCCAGTGCTGCCCCTCGTCGCCGAACACGATATCGTCGACCATGTCCGGTGACAGCCGGCAGACAAAGAACAGCGCTACTTTCCCGGCACCGCGCCAGTTGGGATAGGTTTCGACATGTTCGAATTGATCGACCGCGATGCGGATGCCGAATTCTTCAAAAGTCTCGCGCGCGACGCATTGCGCGCCGCTCTCGTCATTTTCACGCCCGCCACCGGGCAGATCGAGCAGATTGGGGAACGGGATGTCCGGCTTGTCGTCCCGCCGATAGACCAGGATATGGTCTTCGATGAAAAATGCCACTTTCGCGCCGTGAAAGTCGGGCTCCCCGTTCATCCCGTCATTCGACGATCAGCACAATCTTGCCGATATGATCACCGGCCTCCATATGGGCGTGGGCCTTGGCCGCATCGGCCAGCGGAAAGCTTTCATCCATCACCGGCTTCAACTTGCCCGCTTCGACATCGGGCCAGACATAGCGGTGCAGTTCATCACCGAGCAGCGCCTTGCGCGCGGCCGATTGCGGTCTGAGCGTCGATCCGGTGAGGATCAGCCGTTTCATCATGACCTGGGCCATGTTGATCGTGGCCTGCAGTCCGCCCTGAACCGCGATCGTCACGTGACGACCGTCTTCCTTCAGACATTGCAGATTGCGAGCGACATAGTCGCCAGCGACCATATCGAGCACGATTTCCACGCCCTTGCCGTCGGTGATCTTGTTGATCTCCTCGACAAAATCCTGGCTCTTGTAATTGATCGCATGGTCGGCGCCGATCTGCTTTGCCGCGGTGCATTTCTGGTCGCTGCCGCAAGTCACGATGACATTGAGGCCGAAGAGTTTGCCAAGCTTGATCGCGGTCGTCCCGATACCGCTGGTTCCGCCGTGCACCAGCACCGTTTCCCCTTCGCGGGCGAAGCCGCGATTGAACATATTGCCCCACACGGTGAACAGCGTCTCGGGCAGAGCCGCGGCTTCGGCCATGGTGAGGCATTCCGGAACCGGAAGACATTGATCAACCGGAGCCACACAATATTCGGCGTAGCCGCCGCCGTTGGTCAGAGCGCAGATCTTGCGACCGATCCATTCGGGCTCGACGCCCGCCCCTAGCGCGACCACGGTTCCGGACACTTCCAGGCCCGGCAAGGGCGACGCGCCCGGCGGCACCGGATAAAGGCCCATGCGCTGGACAACGTCAGGCCGGTTCACCCCTGCAGCAGCGACCCGGATCAGTACTTCCCCGGCTTCGGGCCGCGGCACCGCGACGGTTTCGGATTTCAGGACTTCCGGACCGCCCGGCTCGCTGATAACGATCGCGGTCATTTCTTTTTGCAACACTTCAGATACGGCCATTTTATACCCCCCGGGAAATTTGCGACCTCCCATAATTTGGCCCCTTATTGACAGCAAAGCGCAAGCGGTCAACATTACCCTGCAGGAGGAATGTCGATTCATGGACGATGACGAAAATTTACCGCGGAATGCCAATGATCCGGTGGCCTTGTTGGTCAAACAGGATCTCGACCCATTATCTGTCGATGAACTGGACCAGCGGATTTCATTGCTGGAATCAGAAATAAGTCGCTGTAAAGCCAAGAAAAGCTTCGCTGTGACCCATCGTGCGAGCGCGGAAAATCTGTTCAAAAAGTGATAAAGGCTGGCTTAACCTAAAGCATTTGTTAACCTTGTTTAATAATAGTCGGCTTCAACCGTTCCAAATTGGACCGTATAGGAGAAGTGAGATACGAAACTGGTGACTTTGGCCAGATAGCTTGAGATCGGAGACCCTGAACCCTTGACGTTTAGGCACCGGGGCACGATCTAAAGGATAAGCAATTGGTTAAAGCCCGCATCGGATGGAACAGCATCCGTGTCGGCGACAGGAGCGTCAACAACGTTCCAATTTTGGAGTAATATATATGCCATCCTTCGCAGAATCGCTCGAGAAGACCCTGCATCAGGCGCTGAAAAATGCGTCCGACCGGAGTCATGAATATGCGACCCTCGAGCATCTTCTTCTTGCATTGATCGACGATGGCGACGCTTCACAAGTGATGAACGCCTGCGGCGTCGATCTCGGCGAACTGGAAGATGCCGTCGTTCTCTATCTCGACAGCGAGCTCGATTCCCTGAAAGTCGAAAAGGCAATCGACCCCTCTCCCACCTCCGGATTTCAGCGGGTTGTCCAGCGGGCGATCCTCCATGTCCAGTCATCGGGCAAGGATGAAGTCACCGGCGCCAACGTGCTGGTTGCCCTGTTCTCCGAGCGCGAAAGCTATGCCGTCTATTTTCTGCAGCAGCAGGACATGAGCCGGCTCGATGCGGTCAGCTTCATCAGCCACGGCGTCGGCAAGGGCGGCCAGACGGTCGAACCGGCAGAACTGTCCGGTCATGAAAGCGACGATGACAAGAAAGAGAAGAACAAGAAAGAGACGGCGCTCGACCAGTTCACCGTCAATCTCAACAAGAAAGCTTCCGACGGACGGATCGATCCGCTGATCGGACGCCAGGCAGAGGTCGACCGGACGGTCCAGATCCTGTGCCGCCGTTCCAAGAATAATCCGCTTTATGTCGGTGAACCCGGCGTGGGCAAGACCGCCATTGCCGAAGGCCTCGCGCTGCGCATCGTCGAAGGCAATGTGCCGGAAGTCCTGCTTCCCGCGGTCATCTACTCGCTCGACATGGGCTCCCTGCTGGCCGGAACCCGCTATCGCGGTGATTTCGAGGAACGGCTGAAGCAGGTCGTTTCCGAGCTGGAAAAAATGCCCGATGCGGTGCTGTTCATCGACGAAATTCACACCGTGATCGGTGCCGGCGCGACCAGCGGCGGGGCGATGGATGCGTCGAACCTCCTGAAGCCGGCTCTTTCCGGCGGCGTCATTCGCTGCATCGGATCAACCACTTACAAGGAATTCCGCAACCATTTCGAGAAGGACCGCGCGTTGCTGCGGCGCTTCCAGAAAATCGACATCAACGAGCCGTCGGTCGAGGATACGATCAAGATTCTCTCCGGCTTGCGCGGTGCTTTCGAGGAACATCACAAGGTCCGCTATTCGCCGGATGCGTTGAAATCAGCGGTGGAACTGTCCACCCGCTATATCAACGACCGCAAGCTGCCGGACAAGGCGATCGACGTGATCGACGAAGTCGGTGCGATGCAGATGCTGTTGCCGCCTTCGCGTCGCAAGAAGATGATCACCGCCAAGGATATCGAAGCCGTGATCGCGACAATGGCGCGCATCCCGCCCAAATCCGTGTCCAAGGATGACAAGAAGACACTCGAGAATCTGGAGAAGGATCTCAAGCGCGTGGTCTTTGGCCAGGACGAGGCAATCAACAAATTGTCCAGCGCGATCAAGCTGTCCCGCGCCGGCCTGCGCGAACCGGAAAAGCCGATCGGCAACTACCTGTTCAGCGGTCCGACCGGCGTCGGCAAGACCGAGGTTGCCAAGCAATTGTCATCGATCATGGGCATTCCGCTCAAGCGCTTCGACATGTCCGAATATATGGAACGCCACAGCGTTTCCCGCCTGATCGGCGCGCCTCCGGGCTATGTCGGCTATGATCAGGGCGGCTTGCTGACCGATGCCATCGACCAGAACCCGCATTGCGTGTTGCTGCTCGACGAGATCGAGAAAGCCCATCCCGACCTGTTCAACATTTTGCTGCAGGTGATGGACAACGGCAAGCTGACCGATCACCACGGCAAGACCGTCGACTTCCGCAACGTCGTGCTGATCATGACAACCAATGCCGGTGCGTCCGACATGGCGAGAGAAGGCATTGGCTTTGGCAATATGTCCAAGGAAGATGCCGGTGATGAAGCGGTGAAGAAGATGTTCACCCCGGAATTCCGCAACCGTCTGGATGCGATCGTTCCGTTCGCCTATCTACCGACCGAAGTGGTTGCGCGCGTGGTTCAGAAATTCATTCTCGAACTCGAGCTGCAGCTGGCCGACCAGAATGTCCACATCACGCTCGACGAGGATGCCCAGGCATGGCTCACCGAGCGCGGCTATGACAAGCTCTACGGCGCCCGTCCGATGGGCCGCCTGATCCAGGAAAAGATCAAGCAGCCGCTCGCCGAAGAACTATTGTTCGGCAAGCTCAAGAACGGCGGCGAGGTCAAGGTTCACCTGAAGGACAACAACCTGACCTTCGAAGTCACCTCGGCTGCGCCCAAGGCAAAGAAAAAGAAGGCCCCGCCGAAGAAGAAAGCTCCTTCCGAAGCGGAATGACGACCCGGACAAGGGTCTGGAAACCCCGATAAATTGAAAAACGGCGTGTCTGGTTACACGCCGTTTTTTTATGCCTGCTGCCCAGCGAAAATGTCCGGCCAAACTCTGGTGGGACCACTCTCGAATTGACAACATACCAACCAGTTGGTATGTTGTGGCTATGAACGCGAGTCGATCCCCTGCCCCCGCACGTATCACAGCAAAGACGAAGCTGATCGATGCCGCGCATGATCTTGTCCGTCGCCAGGGCTATGCCGCAACCACGGTCGACCAGATTTGTGCCGCCGCCGGCGTGACCAAGGGCGCCTTTTTTCACCACTTCCCTTCCAAGGAGGATCTGGGTGTCGCCGCTGCAGCGCAATGGACCGCGCGCGCGGCTCCGCTGTTCGAACTCCCGCCCTATACCAGGCTGGAGGACCCGCTCGAACGCCTGCTCGGACATATCGACATGCGGATGGCGATGATCGACGGTCCGGCGGAAGGCTTTACCTGTTTTGTCGGCACGATGGCGCAGGAGACTTTTGCGAGCAACGAGGCGCTCCGCGAGGCCAGCAGCGAAAGCATCACCGCCTATTGCGAGGCACTGGCGGTCGATGTTCAGGCGGCGATAGACCGCCACGGAATTCGCGACAATATAACTGCGGAAAGCGTGGCCTGGCACGTTCAAACCGTTTTGCAGGGTGCCTTTGTGATCGCGAAGGCTTCGGGAGATCCGGAAAAAGCGCGCGAAAGCGTTCGTCATTTGCGCAGATATATCGAGGCAATTTTCAACATATCAAGCTGAGCAAGGAGGAGAGGATAATGACCGGCAAGATTTCAATGTGCATCTGGTACGACCACGCTGCCCGCGAAGCAGCCGAATTTTACGCGGAGACTTTTCCAGACAGCCGGGTCGATGCGGTGCATCTCGCTCCCAGCGATTTTCCCGGCGGCAAGCAAGGCGACGAGCTGACGGTTGAATTTACCGTGCTGGGTGTTTCCTGCCTCGGGTTGAACGGTGGTCCGGCCTTTCCGCACACCGAAGCCTTTTCCTTTCAGGTCCATACCGACACCCAGGAAGAGACCGACCGCTACTGGAACGCGATCGTGGGCAATGGTGGCGCTGAAAGCCAGTGCGGCTGGTGCAAGGACAAATGGGGGATCAACTGGCAGATCACCCCGCGCGCGCTGACCGACGCGATGGCGCAAGGCGGAGAGGTTGCCAAGCGCGCCTTTGAAGCGATGATGCCGATGCAGAAAATCGACATTGCCATGATCGAGGCGGCGGTGCGGGGTGTAAAATCATGATCAAATTATTTGGCCACCCCTTCTCCTCTTACACATGGAAAGCGCTGATCCCCTTGTGGGAGAAGGACATCCCGTTCGAATTCCGGCAACTCGACGAAGACCATCAAAGCAATGGGGCAGAATTTGCGCGGCGTTCGCCGACCGGCAAGTTTCCGCTGCTGGCGGACGGCGAGCGGACGATCTTCGAAGCGACGGCAGTTATCGAATATCTTGAGCTCATCCATCCCGAACCAAGGTTGATCCCGGACGGGATGGCGGGTGTCGAAACACGGATGTTCGACCGGTTTTTCGACAATTATGTGATGAACGCGATGCAGCATTTCGTCGAAGTGCGGCTCGGTCGCGCCGATCCATCCGAAACCGACAAGGGTCGTGCAACGCTCGACAAAAGCTATGCCTGGCTCGAAGCGCAACTGGGCGATCAATGGGCGATCGGGGACGCGTTCACGATGGCCGATTGTGCCGCCGCACCATCGCTTTTCTATTCCGACTGGGTGCATCCGATCCCGGAGGGGCTGGAACGGCTCAGGGCCTATCGGTCCCGCCTGCTGGCACGGCCCACGGTCAAGCGGGCGGTGGACGAGGCACGGCCCTTTAGACATTTTTTCCCCGGCGGTGCGCCGGAACGCGACTGATCAAGGAGACAGAATATGACCGCGACCCAAGAGAGCCACCATGAACTATCGGTAACCCGCCATATCGCGGCGCCACCGGACAAGGTCTGGGATGTCATGACAAACCATATCGAGCAATGGTGGTGCCCGAAACCCTGGCGGGCGGAATTCGAGACGCTGGAGCGACGCGTTGGCGGGGCTTCGCACTGCACTATGTATGGCCCTGACGGCGAGGTGCATCCCCACCCCGGTCTGGTGCTGGCCTGGGAAGAGGGTCGCCGGTTCGCCCTGACCGACGCGATTGTCGGCGACCTCGAACCGGCTGGCCCGTTCATGATCGGGATTTGGGAGATCGAAGCGGAGGATGGCGGCACCCGCTACACCGCCACCGCACGCCACTGGACAAAGGACGCACAAGCCCAGCACATGGAAATGGGTTTCGAGCAAGGCTGGGGTGCCTGCGCAGACCAGTTGGCCAGCCTGAGTCAGAAGTAGGAGACCGATGGTTCCCACCATTACCGCCTTCGAAAGCTCGCCCGACGAAGCGCGACCGGCCTTCGTGCGCGCTTTTGACGCCCAATTGGCGGTTTTCAAGGCCAGGTCAAAAGATGACGGAACAAATCTGTAAAACGGAAAGGAGAATAAAATGCTCGCCAATCCCGGCTCGAATATCACAATATCCGCCTTTCAGTGGGTGCCCGATTTTGCCCAGGGCATGGTCCGCGACATCCGTATCCGCTGGGCGCTGGAGGAAATCGAACGGCCCTATGACACCAGCCGGTTCGACGCAACGCAACCGCGCGATGCCGATTATCGGCAATGGCAGCCCTTTGGCCAGGTTCCGGCCTTTGACGACGGCAATGTCCGGATGTTCGAAAGTGGCGCGATCCTGCTTTTTCTCGGCGAGCAGGATGACCGGCTGTTGCCAGTCAAGCTCCAGGACCGGTGGGAATCAACGGCATGGCTGATCGCGGCACTCAATAGTGTCGAGCCAATATTGTCCACGATTGTCAGCTATGATATATTTCATGCCGACAAGGATTGGGCCAAGGCAGCACGGCCGGCAGCGGTCGAACTTGCCGAAGCGCGCTTGCAAAGTGTTTCTGATGCGCTGGGCGACAAGAACTGGCTGACCGGTCGCTTCACTATCGCAGATATCATGATGGTGACGGTGCTCCGCAATCTGAGACACACGGACATCGTCGCGGGCTTCCCCAAGCTCGCTGCCTATCAGCTGCGCGGCGAGCAACGTCCGGCATTCCAGCGCGCATTGAAGGCACAGACAGAGCCCTTCGCCGAACACCAACCACAGCCGGCCTGACCCGGTCATAACCAAGGAGAGAGAAATGAGCTATATTGACGGATTTGTGATCGCGGTGCCCACCGCCAACAAGCAGAAATTTATCGATCATGCCAACATGGCGGACAGCATGTTCATCGACATGGGTGCGACGAGAGTGATCGAAAGCTGGGGCGATGATATCTCAGAAGGCAAGACCACCGATTTCCGCAAGGCGGTGAAGGCGACCGCGGACGAGAGCATCGTCTTTTCCTGGATCGAATGGCCCGACAAGGCGACCCGCGACGCCGGCATGGCGAAACTGGAAGCGATGATGGAGGATCCGGACAACCCCGACCCGCGGATGGATCCAGTGAAGAACCCGATGCCCTTCGACGGAAAACGGATGATCTTCGGCGGCTTTGAGCCCGTCGTCACGCTCGGCAAATGAGGAGCAGAACCCATGGCCAACAAACATGGTGATTTCATCTGGTATGAATTGCTGACCAGCGATGCCGACGCAGCGCAGGATTTCTATGGGGCGTTGCTCGGCTGGGACTTTGCCGGTAGCGGCCAGGCTGACATGGACTATCGGGAATTTTCGATGAAGGGCGAAGGAATTGGCGGCCTGTTGCCGCTGACGCCGGAAATGACGGCCAATGGCGCGCAGCCCTGCTGGCTCGGCTATGTCACTGTCGAGGATGTCGACCGGATGGCGGAAGCGATATCCTCTGCTGGCGGCAGCGTCCATGTGCAGCCGCAGGACATCCCCGGTGTCGGACGGTTCGCGATGGTCGCAGATCAGCAAGGCGCGATATTCTATGTGATGACGCCGAACCCGCCTGCCGACAAGCCGAATGCAACCAGCCTCGCCTTTGCGGCGACCGAGCCGATGATCGGTCATTGCGCCTGGAACGAACTCGCCACCAGCGACACAGCCGCCGCGCTCAACTTCTATCATGATCTGTTCGGCTGGGAGAAGGAGGGAGAGATGGATATGGGCCCGATGGGCACATATAATTTTCTCCGCCATGATTTCATGATCGGCGCGATGATGGACAAGCCGGACGAGATGCCGGTTTCCGCGTGGACCTATTATTTCCGGGTGGCTGACATTGATCAAGCGGTAAAAACCATCACGGCCAAGGGCGGCCAGATCAGGCTTGAACCGACGGAAATTCCGGGCGGCGAGTTCCAGCTCAACGCGGTCGACCCGCAGGGTGCGGCCTTCGCATTGATCGGCGCGCGGAAGTAGACCTTTCGCGATACCGTCTTCACATCTAGAAACCCTCCTGACATGATGCTGTCAGGAGGGTTATGATATTCGATGCTTGTTCAATCAAAAAGGAGGAGCAAGCTGATGACCGAGACAAGAGACAGGCTGGTGTGGGTGGAAATTCCCGCAACCGACCTCGACCGCGCGAAGGGCTTTTATGACAGCGTTCTGGAAACATCGCTGATCGAGAATGATGACGGACCGCAAAAGATCTACATGATCCCGAGCAGGGGAGACACGCTGTGCGGGCACATCTACCAGGGAAAGCCTGCAACATCCGGCGATGGATCTACCCCGCATTTCTCCACCGGAGGTGAACTTGCCGATGCAATGGAGCGGATCAAGGCCGCTGGTGGTGAAGTGGTTTCCGAACCCATTCCCCTGCCTGCCGCGGCCTTTTTCTATGCCAAAGACACCGAAGGCAATTCAATAGCCATATTCAAATATAACGACTGATGCGCAGAGCCGACCGCCTGTTCCAGATTGTCCAGTATCTGCGCGGTGGCCGGCTCGTGACGGCGGCCAATCTGGCCGGGCGCCTCGAAGTTTCCGAGCGTACAATCTATCGCGACATTGCAGATCTCCAGTCGACCGGCGTGCCGATCGATGGTGAAGCCGGCATCGGCTATATCATGCGCAGCGGTTTCGACCTGCCGCCGTTGATGTTCACGCGCGACGAGATCGTCGCGCTGGTCACCGGCGCGCGGATGGTCAAGGCATGGGGCGGAACCGCGATGATCGCTGCGGCGGAAGAGGCGCTGGTCAAGATCGAGGCGGTTTTGCCGGAAGCCGAACGCAGCCGGGTTGGTGAGACGAAAATATTCTCGCCAAGCATAGGACTGGCCGGACAAGCCAGAGAATTGATCGACCGCTGCGAGCACGCAATCGAAGCGCGGGAAATCGTGGCTCTGGATTATTGTGACGAGGATGGCGCCACCACCAGGCGGACCGTCCAGCCGCTGGGGCTGTGGTTCTGGGGCAAGGTCTGGACGCTGGTGGGATGGTGCGAATTGCGCGATGATTTCCGGATGTTCCGGCTCGACCGCATTTCCGATCTCGTGCCGACCGGCGGCGTTTACAAAGTGAATCCGGAAAAATCGCTCGACGAATTTTCGAGGCAGCAGAAGGCAAAATACGAGAAACATCTAGCAGAGACAAATTGCGATACAAACCGAGGAGACAATTGATATGACCCTGAAATTCTACACCAACCCGATGTCGCGCGGCCAGATTGCCCGCTGGGCGCTGCACGAAGCGGGCGCAGACTATGATCAAGTGCTGCTCGAATATGATAGCACGATGAAGGCCGCCGCCTATCTCGCGGTCAATCCGATGGGCAAGGTGCCGGCGATTGATCATGACGGCAAGATCGTGACCGAAGGGGCTGCCATCTGTGCCTATCTGGCAGACGCCTTCCCCGATGCCGGGCTCGCACCGACCGCTGACGAGCGGGCAGATTATTATCGCTGGCTGTTCTTTGCCGCCGGCCCTTTGGAATCGGCAATCACCAACCGGTCGATGGGCTTCGAAGTCGAACCGGACAAAGAGAAAACGGTCGGATATGGCAATTATGACCAGGTTGTCGAGGCGCTGGACAGCAAGTTCCAGATCGATGATTATGTCTGCGGCGCGCGCTTTACCATGGCCGATGTCTATGTCGGCGCGCAGCTGATATGGGGCACGCAATTCGGCACCCTGCCCGGGCGGGATTCCTTCCTCGCTTATGCAAAAAGGCTGACCGACCGTGACGCTTACAAATCGGCCAAGGCGGTCGATGACGGCTTGATCGCGGCCATTGGCTGATCATCTGATCCGAAACGCAAAAGGCCGGATGGTCATCCCATCCGGCCTTTTTTGCCAATTCAGATCGCCCATTCAAACCAGCGTCTATTCCCCGGTTTCGGGCTGCTCATAGCCGAGGTTCGGCTCCGCAACAGCGGCGGCGGGCTGGCCATATTGGACATTCCAGGCCTCGAGATCCCGTTGATATTCCTCGTAGGCGAGATAGAAATCGGTGAACGGTTTTTCCAGTTCCATCAGAGCTTGCGCAGCAAAGACATCAAGGTCGGCAGACTTGGTCACGATTGCGCGCTGGCTGATCTGGACCGCCTGATCGCAAAAGGGCCGGCGTAGCGGCGAGAAGGACCAGTAATTGTAGAGCTGGGTCTGGTGGCGATCATGCTCGGTCTTGTAACCGGCACCGATTTCCCGCTGAAATTTCCGGATGATCGCATTATTGGCGTTGCGCAGCGAGGCGCTGTTGTTGTTGATGAACGCATTATAATCATCGACCAGCCGCTCATAGAGGGGGCCGGTGCAGCTCAGCGCCGCCACATTCATCGCGGCCCGGACGTGCCAAAGGGTTTCCAGCGGTCCGATGTCGCGATTGATCGTGTCGCGCAGGCCGTCAGCCCGCAGCATCGGTACAATCGACAGGCTGCTCGCTCCGAATGGCGGGGTCGGCGCACGCGGCGTATATTGCGGCTGCACGACCGGAGCGGCCGGCGGTGGGGGAGGAGGCGCCGTTTGACAGGCAGCCAGCAAGGCCAGACCGCTGGCAGCCAAAACAAGACGTAAATCCTTCAAACGCGGCATCGTATCACTCTCCCTGGACAACAGCGGTTTCTTTATGATTCGCGCTGACGCTTGTCCAGCATTTGCGGTCAAATCTCGACGAACTGCCAAACAAAAAAGCCCGACAGTTTCCTGCCGGGCTTTTTTGAAATGCTTGAATGAGGCGTTTGCCTAATCCTGGCTGCCCATGAAGGTGAGCAGGAACTGGAACATGTTGATGAAGTCCAGATAGAGGCTGAGCGCGCTCAACACGATGGTTTTGCCGACCATGTCGGTTCCGGCGACATAAGCGTACATGCTCTTGATCCGCTGCGTGTCATAGGCCGTCAGACCGGCAAACACCAGAACACCGATCGCGCTGATGACAAAGTGCATCATCGTCGACTGCAGGAAGATGTTGATGACCATCGCAACCAGCAATCCGACCACACCCATTATCAGGAAGCTGCCCATGCCGGACAGGTCCTTCTTGGTCGTGTAACCATAGAGGCTGAGCCCCAGGAAAGCCGCAGAGGTTGCAAAGAATGTCTGTGCGATCGATGCGCCGGTATAGACCAGGAAGATCGTCGACATCGACATGCCCATCAGGGTTGCGAAACCCCAGAACATGGCCTGCAGGGTGAAGGTGGAGAATTTATTCTGTCCGAAGCTCATCGCGAAGACAATCGCGAGTGGTGACAGGATGATCAGCCATTTCAGCGGACCGCCGCCAAACATGATATCCTGAGCGAGTCCGGAGCTGGCAAACAGCATCGCGACCAGACCGGTCAGCAAAACACCGCTGGCCATGTAATTATAAACCTTGAGCATATAGGCGCGCAGGCCGGCGTCAAACGCGACTTCCGTCTGCGGCGCAGCGCCCACATTGGGCCGCCCGAAGGTTGTTCTTGGGTCTTGCCAAGCCATAATTTCCATACTCCTCAAATTTGGCGAGCCGATAAACGGGCCCGATTGGTTTCAATATCGGGTAACAGCGGTTGTTTTTCAAGGAAAACCGGCGGAGCATGACAAAAAAATCGGCCCCGGACTTCATAGATGAAATCTATCTGCTCGCCCGATTTCCGGTTAATTTTCCGATCACCAGACAAACAGGCCGTTGCGCCGTTTCGAATATGGGCGCGCCCGAACGCCAGTATATCACCGCAGAAACGCGAAGGCGGCGATATTCTATTCTCTTTCAAACAATTGCCTGATGCTTCTTGCAGCCTCTGTCACTTCGGCCCAAGTCTGCTCAAAACCGTCTTCCGCCCCATAATAGGGATCGGTAACGTCTTCGCCCGCCCTGCCCGCAACATGGTCGAACAGCAGCGACAGTTTCACGATCGCGCTATCCGGCCGCATCGCCTCCAAATCGCGCAGGTTCTGGTTGTCCAGCGCGATGATATGATCAAAATCGTGAAAGTCCGAAGTCGTGACCTGCCGCCCGCGCAGATGGCCGATATCAACGCCATTCCTGCTCGCCACCGCCTGCGCGCGCTCGTCGGGGGCATGGCCGACATGCCAGTCGCCGGTCCCGGCAGAATCGATTATGATGTTCAGCCCCGCCGAGGCGCACTCCTGGCGCAGGGCGGCCTCGGCCAGCGGAGATCGACAGATATTGCCGAGACAGACAAACAGCACGGACTGGCTCATATTCTTGTTCTACCTGTTACCACTCAAACGGATAGGCTCAGCGGCCGCCCACAAATATACCGCAGGCGACCCGCCCGCCACTGTCACCGGAAGGATCGGTCTTGAGGTCATCCGCGCCTTCGTGCACGACAAACGCCGCGCCGTCTGCGTCGAGCAGCGCCTTGTCCCCGTCACGCAACGTCCCGCCGGCAACCGTCGCCTCGAGCGCACCGGTTCCGTCCGGGCCGATATCCAGATTGAAGAAATCACCCGCATGGGCACCCTGCGGATTATCCAGACCGTGGGCTTTCCCGGCAGGATTCCAGTGGCCGCCGGCGGATTTGAAATCAGGACCTTCGCACTTGCCGGTTTCGTGAATATGGACGCCATGCGGGCCCGGCGACAGGCCCTTTCCGGTGATATTGACGAGCAGACCATTGTCGCCCTGGGCGATGATCACTTCGCCATATTCCGTCTGATCCGCTCCGATCAGAGCAGCACGCGCGACATTGCCGCTGACTTCACCGGGAGATTCGCCCTCCTGGGCGCATCCGGCGGCCATGAGGGATAACAGGACGACGCCCGACAGGCTGACATGATGGTGGCGCACGAAGCTTCTCCTTGATTTTATCGCTATTGATTGCATGATAGCAGCCGATCCGCTCGCTTGGAACCATGTTGTTCCGGCAGTTTCCTCTCTCCGTTGTTCTGGAACCAGCTTGCCGCAGATGCTTTACCTGATTGCCCTCGGCTCCAACCAGCGCCACCAGCGCCTCGGCCTGCCGCGCGACATTCTGGCAGCGGCCTTGCAGCGCCTGACGGTGCAGGGCCTGACGATCAGCGCAACCTCCGCTGTCATCGGCTCGCGACCGGTCGGCCCTTCGCAAAGATCCTACGCCAATGCCGTGGCGATCGTCGAAACTGCGCAGGAACCGGCAGCTTTGCTGGCCACGCTGAAACAGACGGAAGCAGAATTCGGACGCCGTCGCGGCCAGGCCTGGTCGCGGCGGGTGCTTGATCTGGACATTCTGCTGTGGAGCGGCGGCGCCTTTGCCTGCCGCGATCCGGCGCTCACCATACCCCATCCGCTGATGCGCGAACGCGGCTTCGTTCTGGGCCCCGCGACCGAAATTGCGGGCGATTGGCGCGATCCCCTGACCAGCCGGACGATCACCCAGTTGCACGCCCGCAACCGCCGTCCCAAGAAACGTCCGGAAAAAGCGCCAAAGCGTCTTGACCACGAAACAAAGCATCCCTAGGGAGGCGCTTCCCAACGGCTTTGTGCGCTGCACCAACCGTTTACGGGGGCCCTTAGCTCAGTCGGTAGAGCAACTGACTTTTAATCAGTAGGTCGCTGGTTCGAACCCAGCAGGGCTCACCATTATATCCATCCTTTGGCAATAACATGGTGCGCATCGCTCGCGTGGTGAGCGCTTCGTTCCGAGCGAGCGCCGGTCTGAGCCTCTTCCCGCAAGCCGTGGCCAAATTTCATGACTGCGAAGCGATGCTGATGCCGGTATTGACGATCTGCCACCTCGAGGGCCGGCGGCAGAAGAAACTCACTTTCCCGGTCCAAAATTCATCTGATATGCTCTATATTCACGACGCGAGACAGGATTGCCATTTGGGACTGACAAGGAGTTCGATTGACCTATTCCGTGAAACTGACCCCGCGCGTTGCACCGGTACAGGCGAGAGCCCGGCAACGCGTCGCGGATATTCTGGATGCCGCACAGGCCCTGCTCGAGACCGATGCGAAGGTCACCACGAGCACGATTGCGGCGCAGGCGCAGATTCCGGTTGGCTCGATTTATCGATATTTTCCGAACGTCCACAGCGTCTATCGCAACCTGTTCGAGAAATTGAGCGTCGGCCTGCGCGAACAAATCGCGATTGTGATCTCGAAGACCGACAGCGAGGAATCATGGGACGTGCTGTTGCAGGAGATATTGAATAACAGCATCGTCTTTTTCCAGCACAACCCCGCTTATGGCAAATTGCTGTTCGGGAACGCCACGCAGGGGCTGGACACGGTCAAGCGCGAAACCGTTTCGCTCCTGTCCACGCAACTGGCGGAGAGATGGCGCGCGGGTCACGACGGGTTCCACGATGGTGATGTCGACGACGTTTCACGAATGGCTTCGCGACTGTTCACCTTCGTCGAGCAATGCTATTTCGAGCAGGATGGCGACCGCCAGGACCACGTTTCCGTCGTCGAAGCGGTCAAGGCGCTGCAGGCCTATCTTTCGATCTATCTGACGCCCGCGTCCCAAGGATCCTGACCCTCTCCGCACGCCCCTGTTATCACGGCAATCCAGCTTCTGATCATCGCAACGCCTTCCGCATGCGCGGTTGACCGGAGACTTTGCGGCCTGCGCCTGTCAATGCTTCTCTCCGCGAGACAGCGGAATCGATCAGGCCGCGCAGGCGGTCGCGCGCTCGTTCTGCGCCAGCTCGAGATTGTCCCTGCCGTAGACGTCCGGGAAATAGCTTACGGTACCGTCGCTCGCGCCTTCTGCGGTGAAATAGGCGATATAAATCGGGATCGGTTTTGTCGTCGATAATCTCGTCGTCTTTCGGCTGGCCAGAATATCGTCCACCTCTTCTGCCGTCGCCGATCCCGCGAGCAATGTCTTGACCAGATCGATCGCGCCGCCGACCCGGATGCAGCCGTGGCTGAAGGTCCGCACTTCTTCCGAGAAGAGATTCTTGTTCGGTGTGTCATGCAGATAGACGCTATATGCGTTGGGCATAACCAGTTTCATCTGCCCGAGCGCGTTGCCGGGACCGGGCCGCTGGCGGTAACGGCCATCCTGATAGACATAGCCCCTGCTCCGCGCCCTCGCCGGATTGTTGCGCACCATCGATCCGATCCCTTCCGCGACAATCGAAGTCGGGATTTCCCACCACGGGTTCAATATCGCCCCGCTTACCGTTGCATCGAATATCGGGGTCGGAGTCCGGGCCTTGCCCACGATCACCGGCCATGTCCGCACCGCCTCGCCATTCTCCCACAAGGTCGCCTCGAAACTGGCCGCATTTACCAGCAGATATTTCTCGCCCATGATCAGCGGCATCCACCGCCATCGCTCCAGATTCACCGCCAGTGTCGCGCGTTTCTCTCCATCGGCTTCGGTTGCATAGGCTTCGCGCAGGGCCCGATAATGGGGATTGCGCGGCCTGAGTGCATTGAAATAGGCGGTAAGGTCGTCGCGAACCAGCGCCTGCATTAACAGGCTCCGGGTATCGATTTTCGCGTCATCGCTGCCGATCCGCCATTGCGACCGGGCGGCGGACGGCGAGCATCCTTCCAGATGCGCCATCATCAATTCGTTTGCCGCGACCGTCGCAAGGCGCGAGCGCCGGTTCGGATCGGTGGCGGAATTGGGCTGGTCAAAAGCGGTGATGACGCAATTTTCCAAGCCTTCCGAGGGCCTTGCTTCGACCAGTTGCTGCAACTCGGCAAGTTGGGATTCGGTCCAGATCAGGTGGTTTTGGTCCTGGGCCGAGGCGGAAGCCGAAAGCAGCAGGCCGCCCAGAATTGCTGATAAAATTCTCATCCGGTCGTTATTCCGGTGATCATCGGGCGCAGCAATAGGTAGAGTTACTTAATCTTCCATACAGGGAAGAGCTGCTATAGAAGTGTAATGAAGAGAAGACATTTTATCACCGCCGGCCTTCTCGGCATCACTGGTGCCGCCTATGGCCTCGGCTCCCGATCACAAGCAGCAAGCAAGACGGCTGCCCGATTGCCGGCCCGCCCCAAGCCGGTTCTGGCGGCCGGTCCAACCACTGTGATCGACCGCGCCAAGGCCGCGATGGCCACGCATGAATCATCCCTGTTGCACAGCGACAGGATCGGCATTGCCGACTATTCGCTGCACAGCGCCAAGGAGCGTTTTCATATTGTCGACCTGACAAACGGAACGACACAATCTTTCCTGGTCGCGCATGGCAAGGGCTCCGACCTCGGACATACCGGCTGGCTGCAGGAATTTTCCAACGTGCCGGGATCCGAGGCCTCGTCCGGCGGCAGCTATGTGGTCAGCGAGACCTATGTCGGCAAACATGGTACGTCGCGACGACTCAAGGGCCTCGATCCGAGCAATAATCTGGCCGAAGCACGAGCGATCGTGATCCACGGCGCCTGGTATGCTGAACCGGAAATGGTCAAATCACACGGAAAACTGGGCCGGAGCCAGGGCTGCTTTGCCTTTTCCGAAAGCGATCTTCCGGTCATATTGGAACGGCTGGGACCGGGCCGCCTGCTCTATGCCGACAAGATATAACGGATAATTGACAGCGCTGCCTGCCGCGAGAGACACCACCGGCGGAGGCCCCTCTCGCGCAGGTCAACAATCCGGCCGCTATTCGTCTTCCGGCCATTTGATCGAAGGCCGGAGATCATCGAGAACCTTCCGGGCGTCGAAAGCACGCGCCGTATCGGTACGCATCGGACCGCGGTGCATCATGATCTCCGCTTCCGCCTCGAACCGCTCCACCGTCCTCACATCGCTATTGTAGGACCAGAAGGGATCGCGGCCATATGGATGCCAGGTCGACCAGACACCGCCGCGATAGTAGCGCCAGTGTGGCCGCCAGTAGACATAGCTCGAACCGTACCACGGGTCGTAGCGCGAGAAACGCTCTACATAGGTTCGCCGATCCGCTTCGGTAGTATGGTCGGTAATCCGGAACCAGTCATAACCGCTCTGGACCGTCAGTTCCGCGGCGCGGTACAGCAGATAATCCTCGACCGTATTACGCGAAGTAAGCGTATTGCCGGCAAAGCGGACACGATAGCGGGTCTCGCCAAGCCGCGTCTCCGAATAGCCGCCGGAGACACGCTGGCCGGCGATTTCCGGCTGATAGGGAGTTGCCGTGGCACAGGCGAGCAGCAGCAAGGTCATAAGCATTGCTGCTGTCCTGGAAGCGGCTTTGGAAAATTTTCTGTGATCTGTCATTGTCGCTCCTTCCGATTTTGCCGCTGCGGCGGCTGAAGAGCCCCCATTCTCGGATTATGCCGAGAATTTGTCGTTACGTAATTGTTCGTAAGACCATTGCGCCCGGTCCGTAACAATACCTATCGCCGCCAATCTCCACAGATCCTAAAAAGTGTAATGGCAAATCTGCTGACGGGAGAACGAAATGCTGGTGCGCAAGGATAGCAAGGTGATCGCGGTTGACGGTTCCCGCATGGCGATGTTCCGAAATGTCGGAGAGGCTTTTGCACCGGTGCTGGAGCTGATCGAGGAGCATAAAAACCCGTCACTGCGGACGTCGGAGCTCGGGACCGACAAACCGGGGCGAAGCTTTCAAAGCGGCTCTCCGCGCCGCGGGGCGCATGAACTTACCGACCTCCAGCAACTGGAAGAAGACCGCTTCGTCACCGATATCGCGCAAAGGATCGAAAAGATCGTCGGTGACACGAAAGCGGGTGTCATTCTGGTCGCTGCGCCACGAGCGCTGGGAGTGATCCGCAAGCAGATGAAAAGCGAGACAAGCGCCCGACTGGTGGCAGAGATTGCCAAGGATTTCGGACCTGGCGCAGCCGAACCGCTCGCAAAGATGCTCGCCAAACATGAGGCGTGATGTCCCGCTTCCCTGCTCCATTCCACCGTCAATTTCTCATTGCTTGACTGTCGCTGGCCTGTTGATCTCGAACGTCCCGGCCGGAGGCAATGTCCATGTCCCATATCGATGAATATCGTGCCCGGCTGGGTACCGCCGCCGAGGCGATCAGTGGACTGAAGTCCGGCGCGCATCTGGCAATGGGTATGGCCACGGCCGAGCCACCTGCCCTGCTCGGCGCGCTGGCCGACATGGCGGAGCACGGCAGGGTCGATGACATCAAGCTATGGTATTTCCATTCAATGGATCATGCCCGTGACACGGTTCTGCGGCCTGGACTGCTCGGTCGCATCCGTCCGCGCTGCATGTTTTTGAGCTCCATCGAACGGAAGCTGCTCGGCGCGCAGGGCGCCGGAGAGAAAAGTCCGATCGAATTTGTGCCCGTCGCTTTCAGCGAATCCCCCCGCCTGTTCAAGGAGCAGGTTCCGCTCGATCTCTTTTTGACCACTGTATCGCCAATGGACAAGCACGGGTGGTTCACCTTTGGCACCAGCAATGACTATTCCACCACCGCCGCCCGCAGCGCGAAAAAACTGGTCGTTGAGGTCAATCCGAACATGCCGCGCGTGTTCGGCGCTTCCCTGCTCCATATTTCCGAAATCGATGCCATTGTAGAAAACACCGCTCCCCTTGCGGAAGTTGACGCTCCCGGTACGTCAGCAGAAGAAGCCATTGTTGCAGCCACCATCGCCGATATGATTGATGACCGCTCCTGTCTCCAAATGGGTATAGGGGCGCTTCCCGGCGCGGTTTGCGCTTTGCTGAAAGACCGCCGCGATCTCGGCATCCACACCGAGCTGATGACCCCTGCACTCGCCAGCCTGATCCAGTGCGGCGCGGTCACCAATCAGGCCAAGACCACCTATCGCGGTCGCAGCGTCTTTACCTTTGCCATGGGCGACAGGGCATTTTATGATTTCCTGGACGATAATCCGGCGATGCACAGCGCGCCGGTCGATATCGTCAACGATCCCCGGCATATTGCGAAGAACAGAAATGTCGTTTCGGTCAATGCGACGCTGCAAATCGACCTGGGCGGGGCGTGCAATTCGGAACATCTGATGGGGCGGCAATATAGTGGCTCCGGCGGCCAGCTCGATTTTGTCCGCGGTGCGACCGCATCGAAGGGCGGCAAGTCGATTATTGCATGCCAGTCCACTGCCCGCAACGGCACGGTATCGCGCATCGTTCCCCGGCTGGACGGGCCGGTGACGACGCCGCGCAACGACACCCATATCGTGGTAACCGAATATGGCGCAGTCGACCTGAGGGGAAAGTCGCTGAACCAGCGATCCGACGCCCTCATCGGGCTCGCACATCCCAGGTTCAGGGATGAACTGGCCAACGGCCTGTAGAACCGATCACTGAACAATTATGAAAGCCCGTTTCTGCTTTCCTTTCCGGTGTAGGACTGGACCAGCGGAAATAGCGCAAAAGCGATCTGGGCACCAAGACCGATACGATTTTCCGGCAGATCAAACGCCACCAGAGCGCCGCCCAAATCCCCCTCCTGCAACAGCAACCTGACCAGCATATCACCGACCATCAGCCATGCGAAGGCGATCCCGCCCATCGCCAGACGATCATAGGCTTCTGCGGGAATTTTATATCGCCTGGTCAGGAACCGGCAAAAGAACCAGGAGAATAAAAGCATCGGCGGAATTTCGATCAGCACCGCCATCACTGGTCCGGTAATCGGCACCAGAAAGAACATGCGCATCGCCCCCAGAACGAACCCCAGCGCGAACACACCGAGAAAGTAGAGGACACCGGCTTTCAGGACATTGGCCATAATCGGTCCATAAGTCGGAAGGCGGGAACCGAAATATACGTAAACTCCCTGATATTGCGCGGATGCCGGGACGATTATCATATCGGTTTTCCGGTCGAGGCGGTGCAAATCATTGAAACATTTCAATCTTCCCACATTGCCACAACTCGCGAACCCGCCGGCTGTGGATAGCGCTGGCCTCTCGGTTGTTTCGGTCACCAAGAAATTCGGCAGGAAAACGGTCCTGCACGACGTATCATTCAATGTCGGGCGATCAGAGATCGTTGGCCTGCTTGGTCCGGACGGAGCAGGAAAAACCATAACCTTTTACTCGATACTCGGCTTGTTGCGGATCAACGGGGGGCAGATCATTCTCGATGGAGAAGATATCAGCGGTCTGCCACTCGATCAGCGTGCGCGTCGCGGACTTGGATATTTGCCCCAGGAAACATCGATATTCCGCGGGCTGACGGTCGAACAGAATATCATGACCGTGCTCGAGCTGTTTGAAAAAGACCCGGTTGCCCGAGCGCAAAAACTGGATGATCTGCTGGCCGAATTTCATATCGACTATGTCCGGAAAGTGCCGGCTCGGGCGCTGTCGGGCGGCGAAAGACGCCGCTGCGAAATTGCCCGCGCGATGGCCGCCAACCCGACCGTCATGCTGTTTGACGAACCCTTTGCCGGGATTGATCCGATGTCGGTCAGGGACATCAAGGGGATGATCTCCAAATTGGAGAGGCATGACGTGGGCATTCTGATTACCGATCAGAATGTGCGGGAGATGATCGATCTTCTCGACCGGGTCTATATCCTGCATGAAGGCCGGATCCTGTTCAGCGGTGCGCCGGAAGCCATGCTGCAGGACAAGACCGTTCGCCGCCTGTATCTTGGCGAAGAGCTTTTCCATTAGAGCGCCTGCCCAGCCGCCCCGCCCGGGGCATTTTGCGCGGGATCGCTGGCGTCATGGAATAGCTGGCAGCTCCGGCACTCCGTCAACCGCCGGCCCGGCATCCGTATAATCCCTGATACAGCGCGAATTGGTGTCCGGATAGGATATGAAATCCGCCGGAATTTTACCCAATCAGGAGAGATCATATGAAATCCGTGCTACTCTATGTGAATGACGATTCCGGCCTTGATGCTCGATATCAGGCAGCGCTGGATATCACCCGCGCGCTGAGCGGGCATCTCCATTGCCTGCGCGCCAACCCCTATAATCCGCAAATGGCCTTCGACGGTGTGACCGGCATGTCGGTGATGTACGACGTCGGCAAATATGCGCGGGAAGCCGACATCGCGCTGAAGGGAGAAATGGAAAAACGGCTGTCCGGAGAAGACGTGCCGTGGGATTATCAGGAAGCGAATGCAGAGGCGGCAAGAGGACTGGCGAGAAGCTCCGCGCTCGCCGACCTGATGGTGTTGAGCTCGGCCAGCGGCGACAAGGACAACACGACGCCGATCAGCATATTGGGAGACGTGGTACTCGGCACCAATATTCCGGTGGTTGTCCAGCCGGACAGCGTCAAGAAATTCGATGTAGCGGGTCCGGCGGTGGTCGCCTGGAATGGAAGTTTTGAAGCGGGCAACGCCCTGCGCGGCGCAGTCCCTCTCCTCAAGCTGGCCAGTGAGGTGCATATTGTTGTGGTCGAGGAAGACAAGGATCATGATCTGCCGCCTCTCGACGCGTCGGAATATCTGTCAGGACACGGGATCGGTTCCAAAATCCACGATCTGGAAGCAAAAAACTCGTCTGTGCAGGATGTGCTCCTGTCATCCGTCGCCACCCTGGGCGCGAGCTATCTTGTGATGGGCGCCTATGGCCACAGCAGAGCGCGCGAGTTTCTGCTGGGCGGCGTTACACGAAGCCTGTTCCACGATTGCCCGGTCCCGCTGGTGGTGGCCCATTGATCTTGGAAATATATTTTCCGAGAGGAAGAATTGAATGAGTGGTGCAAGCGTAAAATTTCATGGAGCAGCAGGGACAGTGACCGGATCCTGCTTTGAAGTCAGCGGAGCGGGTCAGACGATATTGGTCGACTGCGGCATGTTTCAGGGGACCCGGTCACTCGAATCCCTGAACCATGAGGAATTGCCATTTGATCCGAAAAAAATCGACGCAGTGCTGCTGACCCATGCCCATCTCGATCACAGCGGCAGGCTTGCCTATCTCTATGCCAGAGGCTGCAAGGCCAAGACATATTGCACGGCTCCAACCGCCGATATTCTGAAACCGCTCCTCCAGGATGCCGCCAAATTGCAGGCTGCGGATGTCGAGCGCCGGAACCGCCGGGCCGACCGGGCCGGCCTGCCGCCCTTCACTCCGCTCTACGGCAGCAAGGACATCACCCGGCTGCACAAGAATATTCGTACCGTCACCTATTGTGAGGAAAATTATCTCGACAATGGCGTGTCTTTCCGTTTCTGGGACGCCCGCCATATCGTTGGATCGGCTTCGATCGAAATCAATATCGGCGGCCAAAGGCTGCTATTCTCGGGCGACATCGGTTCCGGCCGCGCAATCAACTGCTCCGCATCGGACATCGGCGGCTATGACCATGTCTTCTGCGAATCCACTTATGGTGACCGGGACCGCGAGCTGGTGCTGGTCAGCGAGCGCCGCGAGATGCTTGCCCGCCATGTCGAGGAAGTGATGGCAGCCGGTGGGAATCTTCTGATCCCGGCCTTTGCGCTGGAACGTACACAGGCGATCCTCGAGGACTTCGATGCCTTGTTCGAAACGAGACGTCTCGCGCCGGTGAATGTCTTTCTCGACTCTCCGCTGGCCCAGAAAGTCACGATGGCGGTGATGCGCTACCGCGACAGCGGTACCGACATGCTGAAGCGATCCAATATACGGTTCATCCAGAATACCGCGGAATCCAAGAAGCTCAACCGGATGACCGGGATCGTCATCATTGCCGGTTCCGGCATGTGCGAGGGCGGACGGATCAGGCACCATCTTGTCCGCAACCTGCCCAAACGGCAATCCCGGCTCCTGTTGTCGGGCTATCAGGTTTCAGGGACCCTGGGCTCGGTGCTCCGGGACGGCGCAAAACGTGTCCGTATTTCCGGCAATGATGTCGACGTAAAGGCTCAGGTTGCGACGCTCGACGGCTATTCCAACCACGCCGATCGCAGCGGACTGATAGAATGGATCAAGGATCGCACACCGGTCAGAGGCTCGCTGTTTCTTGTCCACGGAGACCCCACCGCCCTGGCCAGCCTTGCCAAAACGATAGAAGACGTACCGGATTTACCCTCCGCCATCGTCCCGGCGCTCGGCGAAACCTGGGCATTGCAGCCAGCAGAGCCAGCCACCCGCGAGTCCGCAGGGCGCCCCGATGCAGCGGACCTGACCGCTTCGCGCGACTGGATTTCCAAGCTTGCCGCATTGCGCGCAGAGGTGGAAGACAAGCTATCCAGACAGAAGAGCAATCAGGATCGCGAAAAAATGCTCGCGGCACTGAAGCGGGCGCTGGACAGCGTCGACTGAAGCGGGCGCTATTTCCTCTCGCGGACCATCAGGACGTCCTGACCGACCCAGCCGAGCACATGCTGGGCGTTGCTCCCCAGTGTCGCACGGGAAAGCGCTCCGCGCCCATGGGTTCCCAATACCACCAGATCCGATTTCGTCGCTTCGATCTTGCGATATAATACGCCCCCCAGATCGCCCTTCTCGATTGATCCGTTCACCCGGTCGAATACGGTGTCCGAAATATCGCGTCTCGCCAGAAAACGGGTCAACGATGTCTGCTCCTCGGACTTTACATCCTGTGCGACCTGATCGGAGCTCAGCCAGGCGCTATAGGGTTCGTGATAGGCGTGGACCAGGTGAAGCCTGGGGTCGGGAAATAATTCGGCGGCCGCGTTCAGCGCCTGCAGCGAACATTCCGAGAAATCGGTGGCGATCAGGATATTCTTGTAAGCCTTTTGGGGTCGACGCTTTACCACCAGGACCGGAACGGGCGCGTTTCTGATCAGCTGATCCACCGGCCCGCCAAGCAGGATATCGCCAATGCTGTTATAGCGCGCGACCCCGGTCACGATCAGATCGCATTTTCTGTCTTGTGCGGTTTCGATGATGGTCGCGGCAATATCGCCGATCTTGACCAATATCTCGATGTCGACCTTGTTCCTGGGCAGTTCATCGGCAATTTGCTTCTCGATTTCGCGGATATTGGTAGCCGCGTCCTTCGCCCGAGCGGGATCGAGAATATGAAGCAGGATCAGTTTCGTGTTCCACTCCTTTGCGAGCATCAACGCCCGGTCCAGCGGCCGATCGCAACGCGCCGAAAGGTTGGTCGCCAGCAGAATTGCTTTATGATCCATTGCTCTGGCCTTTCCTTCAGATCCATAACCCGTTGCCGGGCCGCCGACCCGATCGCCGACCGGCATTGTTCAGGAATAATATTCGCCGATTGCAGACTGAATCAGTGGTGTCCCCTAGGTGATTTTACCTAGACGATCGGCCGGGGCCAGATGGTCGAACTTTTCATGTGCGAGAAATCAATCGAGATTCGCGTTTTCAAAATCCTGCTCCAGCTCACGGATCAGCACAGGATTGGCGATCCACCGGGACAGCACGTCTCGCGGCGTTGCCGTTTTCGGCAGACCGGAACGGGCTATCAGGCTCCGCCAGGCGCGTTGCGCCTCCGCTTTGTCTCCGAGCGCAGCGGTGGACAGGATATAGCTTATTTCCAGACCTGGAGCAGCGCCCGGTGCTGAATCGAGATATTTCGACGATAGTTGCCGGGCTCCCATGGCATCGCCACGCTGCAGTTTTTGCATGGCCAATGTCGCAGCGACGACCAGATCTGCATAAGGGTCCAATTCCAATGCCCTGACAGAATATGCTTCGCCTTCCGGCAAGTTGCATGCAAGCATATATAGGCCCAGATATCCCATGATCCTCGAATTCAGCGGATTGAGGCGGACGGCGCGTTCCCCCCATGCAACGCCCTTGCGGCAGTCCCCTTCATAGAAGGCACTTTGCGCCACCGCAAAAGTGGCGACCGCGCTATCATGATCCAGCTGCGCAGCTTTCAATGCGAAATCCTTGCTCAGGCCATCAATGGCATGACGATCGCCAAATTGTTCCGATACGTTTTTGGCAATCACCATCATGCTCATCAGATAGGGATCGTCGGGAAATTGTTCGGCAGATGCTTCCATACATTCCAGATTGGGTTTCAACAGGCTTTCGTCGCGATAACGCATGAATTGGTGGAACTGGAGCAAGCACGGGTAACCGGGTGAGTAATCGCCGCGAAATTTCGCAAGCTCATGTTGGGCGATTTTCCCATGGGGGCTTGCGACAATGACAACCGACCGATCCAGGTCAGCCTCCAGAGCTTCATTGGATTGCGCATTGACACCGTCAGACCAGATTACCTCACCGGTGTCACGGTCGATCAGGCGAAGCTGGATACGGTCGTTCAGTGGATACAGGACCGAGGTTTCCAGCAGATATTGCGACCCGCTCTGCGTGTCCGCATCCCCATCGAAAATTCGCAGCTGGTCGAACTTTTCCAGCGCGCTGACAAGATAGCTGCGAGTCATCTGGACCTGGGTACGCTTGGCAGGATTGGTCACCCCCTCCGGTCCTCTCACGATGATTTCCGGATAGGCAATCGAGGTTACTTCTGCCTTTGCAGACTGCTGCAGATAGAAAAGCGCTCCAAGAGCCAGCAATATGATCAGAACGACCGTGGCAAGAACGGGACCAATATGGTCGCTGGCGAAGTTCAGCAGTCGATCCAGAAACGCTGTTCTTTTCCGACCCGAAGCGATCACCTCGGTGGTGGCTTCCGCAACGCCGGAATCGGCCTTTCCATGAAGCGTCTGATTGACGCCGGCCGGTTCATTGGGTCCCAGGACAATCTCGTAATGGTTATACGGAATAGAAAGCCGCATCTCGCTATTTTCGCGCAAGTAGAAATGGTCGAGCATCCTGCGCAGGCGACCGATCTGAACGCGCGGATAACTGTCTATCTGCGTATCGAACCCGTCGTCACGGCCGAGCGCATCGACAGCGATAACATAGGCTGTCAATGGCTTGTCCACCTCGCGCAACTTATACTCCACGAGAAACCGGAGAAGTTTGCTCATGATTGGAGATCGCGCGAATTCAAGATCGCAAAGCAGTCGATCACGTTCCAGACATAGTTGAAGTTTCTCGTCTTCGCTCAAAACTGGCAAGGCCCTTTCGTCAATAGCAGCGCCCTGCCCCGCATTAAAAACTGCCTAGGACAAGCGCGATGGCCGTGTTGCGTCAACCCGTTTTACCGAAAATAGTCGCCAAATGCGCACTTACTATACCCGAATCAAGAGGGATTATCGATCCTCAGGTGCGCTTAAATCAATGAAGCAACCAAAAACACCCAGCACAGAGCCGTCTTTGTCGATCTGGCAGGTTCCACGAGACAGAACAGGAATTTCGTTTCCCTGTTCGGTGATAATACGTGCTCGAAATTCAAAATCCTCTCCTTTCTTCAAAGCCTTTTCAACAGCAGATTGCGCCATAAGACGATCGGCCCGGTGGTAATAGTCGATTGCATTTTCGAGCGGCGGATGCCCGAGAGAATGTCTACGTTCATGCATATCAAAGATATAGTCGGACCATCTTACAACCCTTGTCCCGGCATTCATGTGCCAGGATCCAAAACGGCCAACATGTTCAGAAATTTCAAGCGTTAATTTACATCGTTCCAGTTCCAGGGTGACCGCCTGCAAGTCTCTCTGCGATTTTCGCAACCATAGTACCACAAAGAAAATCGTGGCAATCAAAGCAAACGCGCAGAAAAATTGGATATAAATTATAGACATCCGACCAATATACCCTCGCATCTGGACGGGAATTGGTTGCCCGTATGATGGCTAAACAATTGCGTGCCTCAGCTGTACTACCCAGCAGTTAGCATAGATCCACTTCATTTCTGGACGGCGCAATATATTGTAAGGACAATTGACAATTTCTTAACGTTGAAGTTGGGTCACCAACAGTGATGCTTTACAACAACGACAGCGCTACTTGGGGGTGATTTTCTGGTATGTTTGCGAAGAAGCAAAATCCCGTGTTATCAATGTTGGACCAAAATCCAAAATCTACCTCCAAATATCACCTGGCCATGCGTTCGGAATGTCATGTCAGCGACATGCTCTACCCATCCGACCGCAGGATATAAAAATTATCCATTTCTTTTCTACCTCCTTTCTCCCTTGAATATGCCGTCAACGGAATGTTCATCAGTTCAACCCGGGGGGGGGGAATCCATATTTGATCGCACTCCCGCCTGTTTTCGGTTCTTGCAGTCAGAACGACTGCTCCACAGGATAAAATAATCTTGAGGTCTTCAGCTAAATTGCGTCTTTGCCAGTGCGCGTTCTTCGTCAAACGCGCGCAACACGATAGCGCCGATCGACAATTCTGCATTGTCGGCATCTCGGATGCTCACCTTGTAAAAGAATTTCGAAGTCGCCTTGAATTGAGTGAGAGCTTCGACCGCGGAATCCATTTGATCGATCAGTATCTCACGTCCCAGATCATCGTGCCCGATAACCTGATAAGGAAGTGAAACCGGTTCTTCGCCCGTCCAGCAGCTCTGATGGGCGCTCTCGTTGAGGGCTAACAGTTCGCCACTGGAGATTCGCGCTGCCCGATAGAATGTCGACAGCCAGATCATCAGGTCATCGAGCCGAAGCCTCTGGGAGAAAACGATTCCCACGCGATTGCCCACTTGCCACCGCACCGTGCCATTAATGTCCAGCAAATCTGGCACCAACAGCCGCAATTTTTTTCCGATCTCGAACTCAAAATCGGTTTCCACACAGAGGCCGGCAGGCGAAATATCGCAAATATTGGCGTGAATCAGCTTCGATCCCTGATAGAGATTGATGGGATGCTTCATTTCCACTCTTGGCAACCGGGGCACCCGTCCCTGCTTGGCCAGGCTAGGTTTGGACAGTAGCTCGGCCACATCGACGGGCTCAGCAAACTCGATGCCGGCAAATGAATCCTCACGCCAGCGAACGGTACCGGTCAATTCCTTGTCCTCGGTCAGCATGGCGGAGACCGTATCTCCCAGATCGAAATTCATTTGCACTTCGACCATCATGCCGGTGGCGGAGAGGTTTTTGATAAACCCCCATCCTTCTCCGGATTCCGTCTTGATCTTGGCTAGCCGGAGCATCGTTATATGCCGCTCCTGCTGCCGGCGTTCCGGGTCGGGCAAAACATGGCCAAAATTCACCGGTGGGCCGACCGTTTTCTGTATAGCATTTTTCATTTACTTGACCTTCATTCTATAACGTAAGGAAAAACGATCATATTTCCCGCTGACCGGCATCAAGCTGCCGCGGGGTCGGAATTTGACGTGCGTGACATGCGGATCGAAACCGTCGCCGTCGGCAACCGGGACATATTCAAAAGTCTTTCCGCCATCATCGGAAAATTCGATCGAGTCCGTCGAACTGGAAAGCCCGTCGAAGCGAAAATCCAGGCCACTGTCATTGTCCACAAACGCGGCCGGTCCGGTGCCGACTTGCCCGAGATCACCGACGAACAGGGACAAATGTGCGGGCACCATATCGGTGACGGCAAATGATGTGGCTGGCGATCCGTTTTCGGTCGGACCCGTCACGGTGACAAAAAAATCGACGATGGCGCCAGGCACAGCCCGGGCCTTGTCTCCGGTTGCGACCGTGCTCGCGACAATGCGGTTGGATAACGCGATCACTATATTGTCTCGGGGACCGACTTCAGCCGATAGCGGAGCTGGCAGAACCGCCAGCATCGAAGCGATGCCACACAGCCGGATACCGGGTCGTGCAATAATGTCTTGCCGATCCCGCATAAATTTTGTGTCCATCCGGCCTGTCTTCTTGAATATCTGCATGATCATTCCCTCTATTGCGCCGCTCACTGCAATTCTGTCAGCCGGAGTTCGCACGTTTCTGCGGTGCCTGAATTGGCCTCGAGACCCAGCAGAACCGAACAATCCCGAAAACTGCTGCGCCGCGAAACACTCGTGTCATAATCGTCCATGCCGTTTGCTGTGCGGACGGTCGATTGCATGGAGAACGGCTTGAGGACGCGAGCGCTCGCCACAGCGACCCCGCGACCGTTGGCGCTTGCCAGAGAGCCTGCTTGCTGTGACCTTGGCGTTTCGGATGCCGATGCCGGCAAAATGCCAGGCGTCATTGCGAAAATGGCGCATAGAGTTGCGGATGTCACGCAGCCCACTGAGCGCGAAAGACCGATTGCCTCGTCGGGCAATATTATATCAATTGACTGCATGACTCTTCCCACAATTCTTTGGCAAGCAGGAGGCGCACGGGCATCTGTCAGATGATGGAGCGGATAGTTGTGCTATCCGCTCCATCAAGAACAGTCGGCACGACAAGGACCAGAATGTCGAACCGGTGCCGGGACAACTGTGGCGCGTTAGGGGTTGCCACAGACAAGAGCCGGATTGCCCCGCTTGCTCATCGTTTGTGGCGACGCAGCGGGGGAAAAGGCAGTTAGACACGGCTAATGTTACAGTATGTTACGTTTCAATACATGCAGACCGTTGAATTTAAGGGGATATTTTTGACTGCCCTCCAAGGGTGTCACGGAGCGTTAACTCCTTCTTCATAAAGGTTGCCGACTTGTTTACCTTGGATTGTTGGGGAAAAGGTAACCATCTGCTGGCGCGCCATCGCTTTTCAACGATTCATCCCTCGATGCTGTCACCGGGGAGCTAGTCGGCGCGTTCGAAGGCAATGATCGCAGTCCGGGAAATATGGCAATTCCGACGGAGGCCTTATTGCAAAAGACTCCTCAGACGGCATCGGTCCCGCGTTGATCATTGGCGATCGCCGCCAGGATCGAGTGGGCAAAGATATGCAATGTATCATCACGCGCGCCCATTATGACGATACGGTCACCGGTCTTGGCGATTTCGACAATATTATCACCGCAACCCTGCCTCTCGGCAAAATAGGCTGCGGAACCACCGGCAGCGGTTATTGCATCGACGATCGATTGGCTGCCAAGCGTCCGATCAACCGTACCGCCAAAATAGACCGGATCGCACAATATCACCCGATCGTCACCGTCGAGGTTTTCTGAGAAAACCTCGGCAAGCTCGGCACCCATTTTCTTGATCGGACCAAATCCGTGCGGCTGGAAGAAAGCTATGATCCGTCCCGGAAAAGCCTTCAGCGTCGCAAGCGTTGCCGCGATTTTGTCGGGATTATGCCCGAAATCGTCGATCACGGTGATCCCATTCGCGGTTCCGACAATATCGAACCGGCGCGCAAGGCCGACAAAGCCCTCAATCGCCGCTATCGCGCGGTCGACCGGCACGCCGGTCGCGCAAGACGCCGCGATGGCCGCCAGCGCATTGGCGATATTATGCCGGCCCGGGATCTGCAAAGTGACCGGATAGTCAACGCCACCGGTCCGCATGGTAAAGCTGCTGCCGAGCGCTTTTTCCTCGACCTGTAAGGCCTGATAATCCGCGCCTTCGGAAAATCCGAAACTGCGCGCATTCTCCAGTCCGCATGATGCAACGAGCGCTTTCGATTCCTCGTCATCATTATTCCAGACCGCATATCGCGCATCGGCGATAAAATCGCCGAACAAAACTCTCAGTTCTTCAAGGCTTTTGTGATCGAGGCTGACGTTGTTGAGTACAGCAATTTCCGGATCGAACAAAGCGATGGAACCGTCGCTTTCGTCCACTTCGCTGACCATCAGTTCGCCTGCTCCGACCCGGGAACTTGCGAACGGAGCATCACTGTCGACGAAATTCTTCATCACCGCACCGTTCATGATCGTCGGGCCACGACCCGCCTCGGTCAGGATCCAGCCGATCATTCCGGTCACCGTGGATTTTCCGCTGGTTCCGCCCACCGCAATGCTGTGTTCTACCGCATTGAAATGTTCTGCCAGAAGTTCCGCTCGGGTCATCCGCTTGCAACCCAATGCGATCGCTCGGGCAACATCGGGGACGCTGTCTTCGATCGCAGCCGAAGCGATCAATATCTGGCTGCCGTCGACCAGACCGCTGCCATCCTGATCAAACAACTCGATGCCTCGATCCTGAAGCCATTGGAACTTGTCTGCCAGTCGTCCTTGGTCGAGGGCGCGATCGGATCCGGCGACCCGTGCGCCGGCTGCCTTGACGATCATCGCCAGGGGCAACATGCCCGAACCGCCGATTCCACAAAAATAATAGGATTTGTCTTCGCTCATTTTTTCGCGCTATTGCTTCTCTATCTGTTTGGCAATGGCGCAAGGAACAAAATCTATCTCCTCACCAGTCCGCATCGGCATCTGTGCTCCGTCGACCCCTTTCAACCGGGAAGAAGCCGACCGCGTTGTCGCGCTCGCCGCCGAGAGCCACCCGCAGGCCGAATTGATATTCGACGAGCAATGTTTTCTCGAGCACGGGCATTTTGCCGGAAATGATGAACAGCGGCTCGCAACTTTTGTCGCGTTGGCAAACGATCCCGCCATTGACGCGATATGGTTCGCCCGCGGCGGCTATGGTGCTGCACGGATAGCGGATGCCGCTATCGGCCAGCTGGGTGGCGATGCCGGACGCAAGACCTATCTCGGCTATAGCGATGCGGGGAATTTGCTAGGCGCGCTCTATCGCGCGGGGATCGGCCATGTCGCCCATGGCCCCATGCCGTCGGATATCGGCAGAATCGGCGGCGAGGACGCGATCGGCAGAGCATTGGACTGGATTGTCCATCAACGGCCCGACGCGGTCGATCCCGGCCTGGCTAGCGGACGGAAATATGCCGCGTTCAATCTCATGACTCTCGCCATGATGACTGGCACGAAGCTGATGCCGGACCTGCGCGACCATATCCTCATCATCGAGGAGATATCCGAATATCTATACGCCTTTGATCGCGCGATGTTTCACCTTTGCAGCAATCTTTCGAACCATGGCCTGGCCGGCATCCGTCTCGGTCGCGTCAGCGATGTCCCCGAAAATGACCGCCCCTTTGGCGAAGACCCTGAAGCAATCACCAGAAGATGGTCTGAGCAATACGGGATCGCCTATCTTGGGCGCGCGGAAATCGGACATGACGCCCAGAACCGCGTTGTCCCGTTCGGGCTTTTAAAAGGCTGATCGATAGGGCCGTCGACGGCCCTATCCACACGGTGCCAAGGGCGTGTTCAGGAAGCTTTTTCCATCGTAGCATTGTCTCTGCCATGTTCAAATTCCGGCACCAGCGACTGGAGCATATTGACCGCCGCCTCCGGATCGCGACAGTCCATGAGGCTGGCAATCAAGCCATTGAGCGCATCCAGCGCGATGAAGGATTCATGAGCCTTCATTATCCGGGCGTGCAATGTCGGTTGCGGATCATTTCCGATGATCAGCTCTTCATAGAGCTTCTCACCCGCACGCAGTCCGACTTCGACAATTTCGATATCGCCCTCGGGATTTTTTTCGTCACGAACCGTCAAGCCTGACAGCCGTACCATCGTTTCCGCCAAGTCCAGGATTCGAACCGATTTCCCCATGTCGAGCACGAAGACTTCACCGCCTTTGGCCATGCCAGCGGCTTGAATGACCAGCTGAGCCGCCTCCGGTATGGTCATGAAATAACGCGTGACGTTGCGATCGGTCAGCGTAATCGGGCCACCCTGTTCGATCTGCTGGCGGAACAATGGCACCACCGACCCACTGGAGCCGAGCACATTGCCAAATCGCACCATCGAGAATTTGGTCTGGCTTTCCTTGGCAGCAAAATTCTGGATCACCTGTTCGGCCGCCCGCTTTGATGCCCCCATCACATTGGTCGGACGGACCGCCTTATCGGTGCTGATCAGAATGAAATCTTTTACCGCAGCCGCTTCAGCCTCAGCAGCCAGCGTCTGGGTGCCCAAAATATTGTTGCGAATGCCTTCCACCGGATTGGCCTCGACGAGCGGCACATGTTTGTAAGCGGCCGCATGAAAAACAGTGTCCGGAGTCCATCGCGAGAATATTTCGCGCACTCTGACCGCATCGACCACGGAGCCCAGGATCGGGATAAGCTCAAGGCTTTCTCCGTCTCGCGCTGCGGCCAATTCCTGCAGCTCTTTTTCAATCCGGTAGAGAGAATATTCCGACAGATCCAATAAGATCAGGCGGCGCGCTCCCGACACAGCGATCTGCCGGCACAATTCTCCGCCGATAGACCCTCCTGCTCCGGTGACAAGCACTGTCTTTCCAACGATTGTCCGTCCGAACAGCAACTCGTTCGGCACAACCGGCTCCCGCCCGAGCAGATCTTCGATTTCCAGTTCACGGATATCGCTGAAGGAAACGCTACCGGAGAAAATTTCCTGCATTTTCGGCAAGGTCTGGACATGGACCTTGAACTCTCGAATCTGCTCCACGATGTCGCGGCGCTTCTTGCGATTTATTCTCGGCAGCGCCAGAAGAATATCGGTGACCTTCTTTTTCTCGATCAATCCGGGAAGGTCCCCGCTCCAGAAGACTTTGTCGCCGTCCAGCCGCTGGCCATTTAGCCGCTTATCATCGTCGACATAACCGCATAGCCGCATCGCAGGTTCTGACCGCATCGAAGCGGCCAGTTGCTGCCCTGCACTGCCGGCGCCGTAGATCAAGACGTTCTTGACCTCGCCGGCGAACCGGTTCCGACCGAGAATATCGATCATCAGATATCGTGCGGCAACTCTCATGAAGCCGACCAAAATGAAGAATATCACCGGTTGGATGACGCCGATCGTGCGTGGCACGCCGTCGACGCCGATAACGGCGAACAGAAGCGCGATCAGCACCGAATAGGCAGCAAAAGCGCGAACCAGTATCTTCATCATCCCGGTACCCGCATAGCGGAAAATAGCCTGGTAAACGCCGGTCAGGACGAAAACAGGCACCATGATCAAGAGACATGCCAGAACGATCTTCTGGACCGCAATATCCCAAAGAATCCAGACGCCGATACGAAGAGAATAGGCTATCCAGATCGACTGCACACATAATAAAATGTCGAGCAGGAACACGATCAGCTTCTTCTTCCATCGCGCCAGCCGGGCGATATATTCCAGAAACGAAGTGACTACGGCTGTGATATTTTCAATCATTTAATTTTCAACATTGGCATTCGATTTACATTACTGAGACGCCGGTGGGGCTATTTACCTTCCGGAATCGATTTGGCCAAGTACTTTAAAAACACCTTCTCGCCGCGAAGAAGGTCATTCTTCCTTGACGCGAACCTTCAGACAATCAACCTGTCATATGTCATTTAATCAGACGTTCACACAATCAACGGTAAGCGGCATGCAATCAAAATTCGGTATTCTGCGAACTTGACCTGTGATAGCCAAAAGGTCACAAGCCGCCAGATTTTCATGATAAGACACCAGATATTTGAGGGAATTCAATGAAACTTGCAATGATAGGTTCTGGCTATGTTGGCCTGGTGTCAGGCGCTTGCTTCGCAGATTTCGGTCATGAAGTGGTTTGCGTCGACAAGGACGATAAAAAAATCTCGGATCTCGACAAGAATATCATGCCGATCTTCGAACCCGGCCTCGCCGATCTTGTCAAACGCAATGTCGAGGCCGAGCGCTTGTCCTTTTCCACCGATCTCGCCGCTTCGGTCAAGGATTGTGATGCGATTTTTATCGCCGTGGGAACCCCCTCACGCAGAGGCGATGGCCATGCCGACCTGAGCTATGTCTATGCGGCGACGGAAGAAATTGCTGACTCGATCACCAAGCCGACCGTGATCGTCACCAAGTCTACCGTTCCGGTCGGAACCGGCGACGAAGTTGAACATATTCTTGAGCAAAAGCAGCCACGCGAGCGCTTTTCGGTCGTGTCCAATCCTGAATTCTTGCGGGAAGGCGCTGCCATCCGCGACTTCAAACGCCCCGACCGTATTGTCATCGGCACCGAGGACGACTGGTCGAAAGACGTCATGACCGAGATTTACCGGCCGCTCTTCCTGAATGAATCGCCGATATTATTTACCGGTCGACGCACCGCCGAGCTGATCAAATATGCAGCCAATGCCTTTCTCGCGACGAAGATCACGTTCATCAACGAGATGGCCGATCTTTGCGAAAAAGTGGGTGCCGATGTTCAGGAAGTGTCGCGCGGAATCGGCCTGGACAACCGGATCGGGTCGAAATTCCTCCATGCCGGCCCCGGCTATGGCGGAAGCTGTTTTCCCAAGGACACCCTCGCCCTGTTGAAAACCGCGCAAGATAACGATAGTCCGGTTCGCATCGTTGAAGCTGTCGTGCAGGTGAACGATCAGCGCAAACGCGCCATGGGCCGCAAGGTCATTCATGCGCTCGGGGGCGAAGTGCGCGGCAAGAAAGTGGCTTTGCTCGGCCTGACGTTCAAGCCCAATACCGATGACATGCGGGACGCACCCTCGATCGCCATCGCGCAGACATTGACCGACGCGGGTGCAGAGGTGATGGCTTATGATCCGGAAGGTATGGAACTGGCGCAGGAGATCATGCCGACAGTCAAGATGGCGAGCAGCAGTTACAAAGCGGCCGAAGATGCCGATGCGGTGGTCATCGTGACCGAATGGGACGCTTTTCGCGCCCTTGATCTGAAGAAGCTTTCGCAAGTCATGAAAGGCAATGTGCTTGTTGATCTGCGGAATATCTACAATCCGGCAGAAGTGGCGCAAACCAATCTGGCCTATACGAGCATAGGACGTAACTAGTGAAGGCCGATACCAAGTCATGAAGCTGAAGCGAAAATTTGTCGAAAAACCGTGGGGCCAAGATGTCTTGCCCGAGGTTTTTGATGGACGGAGCAAAAAGAAAATAGGTGAAGTGTGGTTTCAGGCACCAAAGGGAATAACCCCTCAGCTGATGACCAAATATCTTTTCACGAGCGAAAAACTGTCCATCCAGGTGCATCCCAATGACAGGCAGGCCCGCAGAATAGGCTTGCCCCACGGCAAGGAAGAATGCTGGTATATTCTGGATGCAAAGCCTGGCGCGCTACTGGGTCTGGGCTTGAAGGATACGGTTAGCGCCACCAAGCTCAAAACCGCCGCCATATTGGGCGAGATCGAACCGCTTATCGACTGGAAACCCGTCAAGAAAGGCGAGTTTTATTATATCCCTGCCGGCACCATACACGCCATCGGTGCCGATATTTCGATCGTCGAAGTCCAGCAGAATGTCGATATCACCTATCGCATTTACGATTATGGACGTCCGCGCGAGCTTCATCTCGATGAAGCAATGGCGATAGCCAGACTATCCCCTTATGACATGAAATACCGTCAGGAGGTCCCGGACGATCAATCCCTCTGTCTCTCCTCCGGCTCGCCGTTCGAATTGTTCCAGATCGTGGGTAGTGATGACGAGATAATGTCGAAGAGCAAAGCCAGTGAATGGCAGGTTATCCCCTTGGACGGCTCGGTCACGGTCCGCGGCAAACGGATTGGGCCCGGTGAATGCGGCATATGCCCGCACCTGTCGGATATTGACCTTGCGAAGAACAAAAAATCTTTAATCGCCTGCACAATCGCGTAGAGACGGACCATGCCACAGCAAACATTGATCACGCCCGTCATATTGTCTGGCGGCTCCGGAACCCGCTTATGGCCCCTTTCCACGCGCGACCGGCCGAAGCAATTTCTGAACCTGCTGGGCCCCCTCAGCATGTTTCAGCTTACCTTTCAGCGCTGCGCAGACGACCGGATTTTCAGGAACCCGATGATTGTCGGCTCATCCAGCCACGAAGAAATCCTGCAGGAACAGATACGGGAAGTGGGCGCGAACCCCAGCGCCATCATTCTCGAACCCTGCGCCCGCAATACCGCGCCTGCGATCGCACTGGCCGCGCTTGCCGCTGAAAATCCGTCAGACCTGCTGTTGGTCATGCCCAGCGATCATGTGATCAAGAATGTCTCGGCATTTCAAAAAGCTGTTCAGGAATCGATATCGATCGCGCAATCCCGCTGGCTGGTGACATTTGGTATCGAACCGACTGGCCCGGAAACCGGTTACGGATATATCCAGCAAGGCGATGCGATTGTCGGGAGCAGCAGAAGCCTCTCGGCGCAAAGATTCGTCGAAAAACCAAGCCTGGAAAAGGCGGAAAAAATGCTCAAGGATGGCGACTATTCCTGGAACGCCGGCATTTTCCTGTTTCGTGCGGATACCTACCTGGCAGCCATGGAAAAAAATTGCCCGGAAATGCTCGACGCCTGCAAATCCGCGATGGCGAAGGGAAGGACAGCGGGAGAAATTTACTATCCCGATCCGGATGCCTTTGCTTCGGCGCCTTCTGAGTCAATCGACTATGCGATCATGGAGCGAGCGGAGAAAATCGCGGTTACCCCCGTCAGCCCGGGCTGGTCGGATGTAGGAAGCTGGGATTCTCTATTCGACATCTCCGACAAGGATGATGATTCGAATGTCATATTTGGCAAGGCGGAAACGATCAGGTCGAGCAATGTTCTGATCCATAGTCACGACCTCGACGTTGCGGTTTTTGGTGTCGAAAATCTGATCATCGTCACCCATCAGAACAGAGTCGTGATCCTGCCCCGCGGGCAATCGCAAAATGTGAAGGATATCGCGCAGAAGCTTGCCGAAAAGGAGTAATATCCTTTCCTCACTTCAACGAGGCATTCTCGTCCGATCTATCGGGAGCGTTCCCTTGCTCGCGCTTGCCGGTCAGCCACTCAGGAAAAAACCGGGCAATCAGCAACAGCACGGACGGCAATAGCAGGGTGTTCCAGATATCCCTAACCGCTTCATCAAATACCTGCTGTGCGGCATTCGGGGCAGCAGAACTGAAGCTATAATCATGATATTCATTCGCCAGCGCAACGCAGACCGCGAAGAACCAGGGTATCGGGCTGGCGAGCGACCGGCGGAGAATGACCGCAACGGCCAATTGCACCCCTACGCCGGCATAGATATGCAGCGAGTCGCGATCCAGCCCGGTTGACAGTTCCAGCCAGTTTTTCAGTTCAAACCATTGCATGAAAGTCCGATTGGTCTAGCCCGCCGGAAGGGTCAATGTTTTTCACTGGGCTTCATTATGAAATTTTTAGCCACAAACGGACAAGAAGCCCGAACGACATCAGATTCAGAAAAGTTAAAGGTTCTGGTTACTTGCGGTACCTGATCCTAAGCCATCAAGCTTTTCACCGTCGCTTGGGCATTACAAGTACGGGATAACCTCGAAACGTGGCCCTGCGCAAGCGCCCGTTATCATGAAATACTTGATCAGGTACTGAGCGTTGTCGAATTAAGCTCTGTCAGGTTGCAAAAATTAATTATCGTTCACAAGTCTGCTCAATTCGCACTCATTTCACTGGAACGTTTTACTTAGGTTGAAATAGAACTTAACAGTCTCCGTGGCTTAAACACCATGAAGACTGACACTGTAAAAATGGCAATCGAGTAAGGATAATAAGCAAAATTATCATACAGCGAATACAGGCAACCTCCGGAAAAGAATGTCAGCGCCGCAATTTCATGAGGCTTGTCGACCTGCAACCGAAACATTCCCAGAAATCGCCAAATTCCATATAATAGTGTGAACAATCCTACGAGGCCCACCGAGAATAATAGTTGTAGGGGAAAACTGTGCGGCCCCTTGAATCCCAAGGTTTTCTCCGGTCCCATCTTTTGGAATTGATCGATTCCGTGGCCAACGAGCGGATGAGCTCGCGCAAGTTGCGCGGTCTGCTTCCAAAGCTCCGTCCGTCCGCTTCCGCCACGGGTAGCGACATCATTCGGCTGCAATCTCGAAATAATACGGTCCATGCCGTATTGGTTATGAGGTACCGGTGCATAAACATTAATCGCGATGGCGATAATAGCGCTGGCCAGACAATATTTGATTATGAATTTACGATATCCGACTGACAGGACAATAGCACAGATCGTACCGAACGCTATCGCAATCAGAGACCCACGAGTTCCCGTCCATAAAGTCATCGTCAGTCCGAATGCACCGAAAATTAGAGCCGGAAACAACCGCTTCAACGACGACGGTCGTGCCAAAGCAAGCCCTGCCGAAAATATTGATAACCAGAAAAAGCCGGCCCACCTGACATTTGTAACGCCCGGAACTCGATCGATCCAATCACGTTCGGTGGGAGGGTGCACAAGGAAATCGACCGCCCAGAGTGCGGTGTATCCGATCACTGAAACGCCAAGAATTATCCAGAAATATTCCTGCGTATGCCGATCTACCTGTTTCATATTATCAAAAAGACTGAGGCTGAAAAGAAGGTGAATCAAGACCGCCAGAAAACCGAAAATGAATAACAACTGAGAATGGGAAACGAACAGAAACGAATACAGCATGGCCGACAAAAAAACTGTTCCGACAATTTTATCAATCCAGTTAGAATGTCTGACAAAATCCGAAACCAGATGCTCATTCTTGAAAAACGCTATGAATATGAGCAGTTCGATCACAATGGGTGACAAGGAATGGCCTGCCATAAGTTGACGGTATTGATTTTCCAAAGGTCCGAAATCCCAAGGGATGATTACCGACGCAATAGGTAATAGAGCGAGAAGCCCAAAAACGGCCATGCCATGATGGTTTCTTGCCATTTTGGCTTCATCGATCGTCATAAGATTCACGAAAATCACTCCAAGAGAATTTGGCCAAATGCATGGTTCCGATGACCAAATCATATGGTTAACAGCAGGTTATTGAAATTTTCTTAAAGACGCCGCCTGCATTGCTGACCCAATCCAAGCATCCGTTTTACGCTGGCGTCAGGTTCGGCGGTACTTGTGAGAGTTAAATGCAATGCTATGAGTGGAACATGTTGAACATATCGCCTCGCCCCCGCCGTTCCTGCCTCTACATGCCCGCATCCAATATGCGTGCGCTGGAAAAGGCCAAATCCCTGCCGGCCGACACGATAATCTTCGATCTGGAAGATGCGGTGGCCCCGGACGCGAAGGAAGAGGCACGCGCGAATGCCTGTGACGCGGTGCGGTCGGGCGAATATGGCAAGCGCGAGCTGGTCGTGCGGATCAACGGGATGGAAACGCCATGGTTCGCCGAAGATCTCAGCCAGGCCTGCCTGAGCGGGGCCGATGCTGTGCTGGTCCCTAAAATACTGAATGCCGGTGATATCGGCCGGATCAGCAGCCTGCTGGACGAGCATGACAAGGACGCCAAGACCAGTCTCTGGGCGATGATCGAGATGCCGCTGGCGATCGTGAACCTCGGCGCCATCGCGGCGACGGGGCCCGACACGCGATTGACCAGCTTTGTCATGGGCTTCAATGATCTGGCAAAGGAAATGCACGCCGAGCATGACCGCACCATTTTCGCCCCGGTGATGACCCAGGCGGTGATTGCCGCCCGCGCTTACGGGCTGAATATCATCGACAGCGTCTATAATGATTTCAATGATCCCGACGGGCTTGAACGGGAATGTAGGGAGGCCGGCAAGCTGGGCTTCGATGGAAAGTCGCTGATCCATCCCGCGCAGATCGAGACCGCCAATCGTATTTTCGCCCCCCAGCCGGAGGCAATTGGCGAGGCACAGGCGATCATCGCGGCGTTCAAGGACCCGGTCAACGCCGGCAAAGGCGTGTTGGTGGTTGACGGAAAGATGACCGAGCTTCTGCACTATAGACAAGCCAAACAGCTGGTCGCGACCGCCGAGGCGATTGCCGCGCTGGCGAAATAGCCGCTTCCCTCTCGACAAGCCGCCGGAAATCCGTTTAAGTGGTCAATTGAAATCGGATTTGACAGGGCATCAAAGCCCTGCCCCTTGGAGAGCAGATATGGAAGCATTGGAAGCAGCCGCTGGCGAAGTCAGCAAAGAAGAAATCCTGAAGCTTTTTCAGGCGCAGCGCGATGCATTTCATGCCGAGTTGCCCGTCAGCTACGAAGCCCGGATGGACCGGATCAATCGTACCGCACGGATGATTGTGGAAAACAAGGACGCGCTTTGCGACGCTGTATCCAGCGACTTCGGCCATCGCAGCAGCGTCCAGACGGTGATGACCGACCTGATGTCGGTCGTCGGCCATGCCAAGGACCACAAGAAAAATCTCAAGAAATGGATGCGGCCGGAAAAACGCAAGATGGATTTTCCGCTCGGCCTGCTCGGTGCCAGCGGCCAGGTGGAATATCAGCCCAAAGGCGTGGTCGGCGTGATCGCGCCGTGGAACTTCCCGATCAACCTCGCTTTTGACCCTGCCATCGGTGCCTTCGGCGCCGGCAACCGGGTGATCATCAAATTTTCCGAATTCTGCCCGGAGACCGGCGAACTGGTCAAGAAACTGGTCGCCGATTATTTTGCGCCGGAGGAGATGACCGTCATCACCGGCGGTCCGGAAACCGGAAAATCCTTCTCGGAAATTCCCTGGGATCACCTGATCTTCACCGGCGGCGGCGGGATCGCGAAACATGTCATGGCGGCGGCAGCACAGAACCTGACGCCGGTGACGCTGGAACTGGGCGGCAAGTCGCCGACGATTCTCGGGCCCGATGCCGATGTGCAAAAGGCAACCCAGCGGATTGCCATGGGCAAGATGATGAACGCCGGCCAGATTTGTCTGGCACCCGACTATCTGCTGGTTCCGCAGGACAAGGAGGAGGCCGTCGTCGAAGGCATCAAGTCCAACGTCGCCGAGCAATATCCGACCCTGATCGCCAATGACGATTATACGTCAGTGATCAACGGCCGCCACAAGGAACGGCTGCAGGGACTGATCGACGACGCGGTTGCCAAAGGGGCGAAACAGACCATCGTCAATCCCGGCGAGGAGGATTTTTCCAACACCAACAGCAACAAGATGCCGCTGACCGTATTGCAGAACGTCAATGAAGACATGCGGGTGATGCAGGAAGAGATTTTCGGCCCGGTACTGCCGGTGAAGACCTATCGCAATCTCGACGAAGTGGTCGACTATGTGAACGACCATGACCGGCCGCTGGGGCTTTATTATTTTGGCGAAAGCGAGAATGACAAGCGCAAGATACTCGATCGCACCATTTCCGGCGGGGTCACCGTCAATGACGTGATCTTCCATATCGCCCAGCATGATCTGCCGTTCGGCGGTGTCGGTCCTTCCGGCATGGGCGCCTATACCGGTCCCGACGGCTTCAAGGAATTCAGCCACGCCAAGGCGGTCTACCGCCAGCCGAAGATCAACATCGCCAAAATCGCTGGCTTCCTGCCGCCTTATGGAGCGGGCACGGAAAAGACGATGAAGCAGCAGATGAAACTCTAGCGTCAGGAAAAAATGACAGATTTCCCTTTAGCGGGCCTCAAGGTCCTCGACTTTTCGCGCGTCGTGGCGGGGCCTTATGCCACCCGCATGCTTTCCGACCTCGGCGCGGAGGTGCTCAAGGTCGAACCGCCGGAAGGCGATGTCACGCGCAAGCTTGGCAAGATCGATCAGGGGGTCAGCGGCTATTATCTGCAGCTCAATATCGGCAAGAAGAATATCTGCGTCGACCTGAGAGCCGAAGGCGCCCGCGACCTGATCCACAGGCTCGCGGAGCAGGCCGATATCGTCGTCGAAAATTTCCGGCCGGGTGTCATGGACAAATTCGGCATCGGCTGGGCAGACCTGTCGAGGAGCAACCCGCGCCTGGTGATGCTCTCCATATCAGGCTACGGCCAGAATAGCCCGGAACGGGGACGGGCGGCCTATGCGCCGGTTCTGCACGCCGAGGGCGGCATCATCGCGCGACAGGCCGAAATGGGCGGTGGCAAGCCGACCGACATGCAGTTCGCGATGGCCGACAGCTACAGTTCCCTGCACGGCATCATCGCGATATTGACCGCTTTGCGCGTGCTCGATCAGACCGGCGAAGGCCAGCATATCGATCTCGCGATGGTCAACGTTCTCCATTCGGCCGACGATTACGCCCATTTTGCGCTCGATGACATCTGGCCCAAAGCGCCCGAGACCCTGGTCTGGGACGCGCCGGAAGCCCGCCAGATCCTGATTACCGGCGATATGAAATGGCTGTGGATCATGTTTTCGACCAAGGACGGTCTGCAGGACCCGACACCGCAAGGCGCCGACGTGCCGACCAAGGTGCGGCTGCGCATGGAAGCCATGGAACGGCATATTCGCTCCTATGACAGCTTCGACGCGCTGACCGCCGCGCTGGACCGGCTCAACCTGGCCTGGGGCGAAGTCTTTCCATTCGGGCCGGAAGTCTATGAACAGCCCAGCGTGAGGGCCAATGGCGTGGTGGTGGATGTGACCGATGACGAGGGCAATCCACGCCGCACGATCCAGTCGCCCTATCGCTTTGCCAATATGAAAAGCGGCATCGACGCCGACAGCAAAACCGCAAAGCGCGGCGAACATAATGTCGCCGCGCTTCGGGATTGGCTGGATATGGACGAACAGGAAATCAGCGCGCTCGCCGAGAGCAAGGCGCTGGTCTCCCAGTAACCCTAGGCGTCGGCGTTGCGCGCCTGACGGCGTTTGAACGATTTCGCGCCGTTGTTCCAGTGCTTCGGTCCGTCGCTCTTGGCAGCTGAGCCTGGACCACCGCGTCCGGAACCACCGCCGCCGGGGCGACCCTTGCGAGCGCTATGCTTGTTCTTGGCCGGTCCGCTGCGGGTTGGCGTTGCGCCGTATTTCTTGGGCTTCTGGCCATAGATACGCGCAGCAACTTCCTCGCGTGGCGGCTCGTCATAGCCTTCCGGCAATGCGATAACGTCCGGCTTCACACCGGTCAGCTTGACCACATCGCGCAGGAACTGGCGCTCGTCGGGAGCGACCAGCGAGTAGGAAATACCGCTCGCCCCTGCCCGTGCGGTCCGGCCGATACGGTGGACATATTGTTCGGACACATTGGGCATGTCGAAATTGATGACATGGGTAATGCCGTCAACATCGATGCCGCGCGCGGCAATATCGGTGGCGACCAGAATGTTGATCTTGCCCTTCTTGAAGTCCCCCAGAGCGCGTTCGCGCTGTGGCTGGCTCTTATTGCCGTGGATCGCGGCGGAATGGATACCGACCGCCATCAGGTTTTTCACAACCTTGTCGGCGCCATGTTTGGTCTGGGTGAAGACCAGCATGTGATCGGGATTTTCCTTGTTGATGAAATCCTTCAGCAGGCGCTGCTTGTCGTCCTGGTTGATATAGGTGACCTTCTGGTCGACCCGCTCGGCGGTCGTCGACTGCGGCGCAACCGAAACCTGGACCGGATTGGTCAGGAACTGGTCGGCCAGCTGCGAAATGGTCTTGGGCATGGTCGCCGAGAAGAACAGGCTCTGGCGCTGTTTTGGCAGCATCGGAACGATTTTCTTCAAGGGAACAATGAACCCGAGATCAAGCATCTGGTCGGCTTCGTCGAGCACCAGGATTTCAACCTTGGACAGGGTCAGATAGCGCTGGTCGATCAGATCGAGCAGACGACCCGGCGTTGCCACCAATACGTCGACACCGCGTTCCAGGATGCGCTTCTGCCGGTTGATCGGCACGCCGCCAAAGGCAGAGGTGATGAACAGGCCGAGACCCTTGGAATATCCGGTCATGCTGTCGGCAATCTGGCGAGCAAGCTCGCGGGTCGGGGCCAGTACCAGCATCCGGCATTCGAAGCGTCCGGCGCGACGCTTGTCGTTCAACAGGTGATGCAACGACGGCAGCGAGAAAGCCGCGGTCTTGCCGGTACCGGTTTGCGCGATACCAAGAATGTCCTTGCCTTCAAGCGCCGGGGGAATGGCTTGCTGCTGGATCGGGGATGGAGTGGTGTAGCCGCCTTCGGCCACGCGTTTTTGAATAGGTTCCGCCAATGCGAAATCAGAAAATTTAGTCAATTTTTTATACCTTGTAATAGCAGCAAGTTTCCAGCGCACAGCATGGAAGCTATACGCGTGTTCGCCGTCTGTTAAGACGACCCGCGTGATCAGGCTGCCGGAAAGAAAGAAGCAATGAAGGCGATAGGTTCGAGATGATCTTGTCATCTCTCACGCAGAACTCTCGCCAGACGGTCAATGAAACTTGCCGCCTTTGCTGCGATGCAACATAGGTGCTTTTGAGATTATGTCAAGCGTTGTTGTGGTGTGGGTTTGTCGCGGTTTTGGTTTTGCATTGAGTCGTGGTACTCACCTTTGGCCTCTCAAATATCAATATCCGCTTCGCCTCGACAGCCAAGACTAGCCTACCGCGACATTTTGATGGCAATAACTGGGTGGGGAGCCGACATTCTCCGAGCTCGCTGGGCAGCTCAAGAACAGTCGTCGTTTGCCCACTCCACGGGGGTTTTATAGACAGCGCGGCCGCTCTCACGATTTATAAACATTGCCCCATTCAGAACGTTGGAGCACACTATGTAGACGTCGGTTGCGTCCGTGAAATTAAGCTTACGGGAGAGTTCCACGGCGGCGGCCTTGTCCTTAGCTGAAACTCCCCGAAGCGCCGCTACCATACTATAGAAATCACCCGGAGAAACGGTAAACTCAAGCCGCTGCTCGTTGGTATCGATATCGTGAATATCCGTAATGTCGTGTGCGCTCATTGGCACGAAGGCAGGAACCCACCCCCTTTTAACCGCTCCTACCCGGTCAGCTTCCGCCCAAGTGGCATAGGTCTCTTCGCTCTGTTCGCCGCATGCGCCGAGCGACAGCAGGAGGGCAACAGTTACAAGTTTCATCATTTGAACAGCATCGCAGAACTAGCTCATGCCCGCAACTGGGCGTAAGCTGACGACCTGCCTTCGAACAACGACAGCACCACCAAAAAGCTATCAATTCCGCCAGATATATTTATGGCCTGACCCATGACCGAGACAAAGCCCCACAACCGCGACAAGAACTACCGGATCAAAAGCGACAGCCCCTTTCTGCAGGCGCTCGGCGTTGCGAACGACGCCGCCGAGATCAAGCCCAATAAATATGCGAAATATCGCCAGATCTGTCGCTTCGTCGAGATATTCATCGAGCGGATCGAGCGGACCCAGGCGGTCAAACAGAAACGGGTCAAGATATTGGATATCGGCTCGGGCAAGGGCTATCTGACTTTCGCCATGTACGACCAGCTCGCCAAGGCAGGACTGAACCCCAAGATTGACGGCGTCGATACGCGCGCGGAAATGGTCGATCTGTGCAACGCAGCGGCGCAGACATCGGGATTTGAAAATCTCGCGTTTCACAATATGAAGGCCGAGGATTTCGTTGAGGGCTATTATGACGCGATCGTCGCGCTGCACGCCTGCGACACCGCGACCGATGATGCTCTCTTCTACGGCATCAGGTCCAAATCCAAACTGATCGTCTGTGCGCCCTGCTGCCAGCATGAAGTATTGGTCGACTTGCAAAAGAGCGAGACGGAAAACCGAAAGTTCATTTCCCACGGCCTGTTCCTGCAGAAGCAGGCGGACCTGATCACCGACAATGCCCGGGTGATGCTGCTCCGGTCGCAGGGCTATCAGGTCGATGTCATCGATTTCGTCTCGACCGAGCACACTCAGAAGAACACCCTGATCACGGCGATCAAGAAGAACAAGCCGTCCTCCAAATATCTCGAGCAATATGAAGCCTATAAAAAGGTTTATGGTTTTGGCGGGATCAAGCTGGAGATGCTGATGCGCGAGGCGGGATTGATCCATTCGGAGTAGGATTGCAACCGAAAGCTGACATCGGCTTTAACGGGTCTTGGCGGCAGCATTTGGGTGGGATGCAGTCATCATTCGACCGGCAAAATATCGCGCTGTTGTGCTGCTTTTGGCATGTTTGCCTCCAGATCGAACCTCGCCAGGCTTTCGTTCCCGTTGATCGCTGGTTTCGATTTTATTGAATACGGACTCGCAGCTGCAAGTTGAAGCTGGGCGCGGGGCTCCCGGACGCCATCTCCCCCTTAGGATTTAGACACACGTGTCGCACCATTGGATCATAGCCAGCGGCGGGAACATAAGTGCAGCTGGAAAACGCCGCTGGCGGCGAGTCTGAATCCGAGAACTTGAGATCCGTCGCATTAGAAAAGGACAGACCGGCTCCATTTTGGGTAAAATAGACGGCACCTGTTGCTGGCCCTGCATCGTCAATGTCCCCGTTGAAGAACACCACTTCCGGGGGCAAACTATCCAACACAAAGGTGCTATCGGCACTTGATGGCGCTGTGCCAGTGTTCGTTACCGTAATAGTATAGACGACGTCATTGCCCGGAATTGCAAACCGGCCCAGTCCGGACACATCCAATACCGTGCTTGACTTTGCAACTTGATAAATGGCCGTGCCGGCAATTGTCACCTGATAGTCCTCAACCTCGCCGTTCGATGCGATCTGTGTTGCACCGAGATTATCCTGGGTGCTCCAACGGAACCGTGCGATAGTCGGATTGGTTGTCGCATCGATCGGCACATCAATCGCCAGTCCGATAATGCCGATCGAGGAATTGCTATCACCCGTTCCATTGTCTTGAACATTAGTTGCGATCTGTTCTCCGGGATCTGCAAAATCGCCATCACCGTTCCAATCAATCCAAGCCTGAAGCCTGCCGCCGGATCCGGACACTGTAGCGGTATGGGTTGCTGTCTGTCGCTGGGTCATCGCGGAGAATGTCACTCCGTCATCGCCGGTATCGCCGCTGGCAGTCGTGCTATTGTAGGAACCAGCTTCGGTGGTATTGTTGGAGCCGAGCAAAATACCGGCAACAATATCATGGGCGGGGTTGCCATAACCCAGTAACGCATCACCAAAATCTTGAGGAGATTGAGGCGCAGTGGACGGAAAAGAAAGGACCGGACAACTGAAATCCAGGGATGTCAGCCTGGTGGTCGAACCGGTCCCGAGCGCCCCGATGCGGTAGTTGAAACTGCTCGTCCCCGTGTACTGCACCGAAACGATGTTTTGCGTTGCGGTTGGATCAATGCCTGGAGCCGTGAAATTGGTTCGCGATTCGAAGCGAATATTTGCCGCTACGGAAGGACCAGAAAAATTCACATCCAGATTGGTTGGGTTTTCCAGAACATAGCTGGCTAATGGTCGTGAAAACTCGACATATTCTCTCAAGCTACCGCTGTCGCCGTCAATGTCGATCCCGGAAGCCGCTACATCAAGAGCGACTGGCGTTGATCCTCCAGCTGTTACAAAGGATATATTGAAATCCACGCTTCTGGCATCCGTGCCGCCGAGTTCAGGTTGAAAATTATTAACAAGGCCGGTGTCGCGATCAATCGTAGCGAGTGTCGCGCCATTCAGGGCGATGATCGAGACCCGGGCATCAACACCTGTGGCTACATTGGAAAACCGATAGATCGCTCCTGCGCTCAGAGAGGATCCGGAAATCAGAACGGGATTGCGAAAATCCAGAACGGTGATGGGACGTCCGTGGCAAGTCGTTGTTTGCGCCTCAGCAGCTGCAGTCAAAAGCACTGAAGCAAATAGCGAAGCCAAGGATAACAGAAAATATCTCATAAATTCAACATATTACTAACCAATTTACGCGACCAAGTGACTCTACGTCGTCTGCACAGGATGCGCGTTATGTTTGATTGCTCACTTCCCCAATCTCAAATGCCAGGACGAATTCGGTGGCCCGACGTGCTGATCTCATTGAACCGTTCGATCAGTTCCAATTGCACATTATCCTTGTCCACGACTGAACTCGGAGACAGCGCCAATCTGATTGGCAACAGCGGAATGCAGAATTTGATCATCTATGAATCTCCGAGTTGTGGAGAACTACATTCCCCAAAACGATGACTTTCAAACGACCGAACGGGCGTCCGGAAAGGGACGATCAGGTCACCGATACCTTTATCAACGGAAAAACTTGCGGCCTCTTAATCCTCGAATTGAAAACTAATGTTTCCGGGGTACTGCGTCGAACTAAATTTGAGTCAAAATGGATGCAAAAACCGTTTTCGCAGACTGGTTGGAAAGCTGTCAAAACTGGCGGTTCAAATCTTTCCAACGCTATTTTTGCACCCTTGGCGGGCGTTGAACTTTCAAATTATATTTTTCCAATTCCCAATGGGGAAATTCAAACTGAGCCATTGTCTATCGTTCCCACTTGATGCGGGAAGCAGACTGGTTAGAGTGGGCGTTTCACATCCCGCACAACGCGGGAAACACGCCCTTTCAAGACGGATGATAACATGCGCAACCTGCTTCTTTCCACCATCGCCCTCGCCGCTTTCACGATTAGCCCTGCCGCTGCGCAGGAAACAGCGACTCCCGAAAAACCGGCGCTTGATATCGGCGGTGGCGGGCGGCCGGTGGGCGAAGCCTGGTCGCGCAGTCCGGTCCATGCCCAGCATGGCATTGCGGCGACGGCCCATCCGCTGGCCAGCCAGATTGCCATCGATATTCTCAAGCAAGGCGGCACGGCGGTCGATGCGGCGATTGCGGCCAATGCGGCGCTCGGCCTGATGGAGCCGACCGGCAACGGCATTGGCGGCGATCTGTTCGCGATCATCTGGGACCCGAAGACACAGAGGCTCTATGGCCTCAACGGATCGGGCAAAAGCCCGATGGGGACCAGCTACAGGCAGTTCATCCGGCAGCTCAACGGCAGCAAGACGATTCCGCCCTTCGGCCCGATGCCGATTACCGTTCCCGGAACCGTCGATGCCTGGTTCGAAATGCACGGCAAGTTCGGCAAGCTGAGCATGGCCGACATCCTGGCGCCGACCATCGCTTATGCCCGGGAAGGCCATCCGGTCGCGCCGGTGATCGGCTATTATCTCGACAGCAATCTCAAGAGATTCGAGCAAAGCCTCGATATGATTGGTGATTTCGAAAATGCGCGCGAAACCTATTTCAAAAACGGCGCGCCCAAGGCGGGCGAGATTTTCAAAAACCCTGATCTCGGCGATACGCTTGGCAAAATCGCAGCCGGCGGCCGCGATGCCTTTTACAAAGGCGACATCGCCAGGACTATCGACAGCTATTTCAAACGCATCGGCGGCAATCTCCGCTACGAGGATTTTGCCGCGCACAGCAGCCTGTGGGTCGAACCGGGCTGTGTGGATTATCGCAAAGGCTATGAACTGTGCGAACTGCCACCCAATTCTCAGGGTTTCGCCGCGCTGCAAATGGCCAATATCCTGAAAAATGTCGATCTGGCACAATGGCCGCGGGGCAGCGCCGAGGTGCTGCATTATATCACCGAAGCCAAAAGGCTGGCCTTTGAGGATGTTGCCCGTTTCTACGCCGATCCGGAGGCATCCCCTGCCCCGCTGGAGTGGCTGTTGTCCGACGATTATGGCAAGCAGCGTTTTGCGCTGATCGATCCAGCCAAGGCCACGCCCGGCTTCGGGCCTGGCGAACCAAAGCTGGAAGGCGAAGGCGACACGACCTATCTCACCGTCGCCGACAAGGACGGCATGATGGTGTCGCTGATCCAATCCAACTATCGCGGCATGGGCAGCGGCCTGGTCGCCGACGGCCTCGGCTTCATGTTTCAGGACCGCGGCGAGCTCTATTCCCTCGATGCCGGTCACCCCAATGCCTATGCGCCCGGCAAGCGCCCGTTCCAGACGATCATTCCCGCCTTCATGAAGAAAGACGGCAAGCCGTATATGTCCTTTGGCCTGATGGGCGGCGGCATGCAGCCGCAGGGTCATGTCCAGGTGATGATCAACATGGTCGACTATGGCATGAATTTGCAGGAAGCCGGCGATGCCGCGCGCCTGAACCATGACGGCGGCCGCCAGCCGACCGATGATCTCGCGGGAACCGGCGCCGATCTTCTGGGTATACTCCATGTAGAACCGGGCATATCAGCCGAAACGATCGAAAGGCTGAAGGCGATGGGGCATGTTGTGGAGGTGGTTGATAATGGCGCCATGTTCGGCGGTTATCAGGCTATCACCCGCGACGCGGAAACCGGCGTCTATACCGGTGCCACCGAAATGCGCAAAGACGGTCAGGCAATTGGCTATTGAACGCACATCGGCTTTGTCTCAATCCTCAGAATGAAACGGAATGAAAATGCACAAACCCCTTCTCGTCGCCCTGCTGCCGCTGCTGGCCATCACTCAACCCGCGTCGGCCCAGATGGAGAATTTCAGCACCGGACCGGTTTTCGAAGATTTCGGCCCGACCGCTCCGGTCCAGCAAAGCGAACCTTTGGCGCAGAACACCATGTTCAAGATCAGCTTCGACGTTGCCACCGCTGCTGATCCGGACAAGATCAACCGCACGATCGAAAGCGCCGCGCGTTTCATCAACATGCATGTCGCCGCCGGCGTTCCGGAGGAGAATATCCAGCTCGCCATCGTCGTCCACGGCGGCGCGTCCCTGGACCTGACCAATCAGGCTTTTTTCGCGGCGCACAAGGACGGGGCGAAAAATGCGAGCGCCTCTGCCATCGCGCAATTGCAGGACCATGGCGTCACATTCTACCTGTGCGGCCAGAGCGCAGCGGCCCATGGCATCAGCAATGCTGATCTTTTGCCGGGCGTGCAAATGTCGCTCTCGGCGATGACCGCCCACGCCCTGCTGCAACAGCAGGATTTCACAATCAATCCCTTCTGATCCGGTGAACCGCAAATAATGCTGAAGGTCGCTAGCTACAATATTCACAAGGGGGTCGGCACCGACAGGCGCCGCAATCCCGGCCGGATCATCGACGTGCTCAACGAGATCGACGCCGACATCATCGCGCTGCAGGAGGCCGACCGCCGCTTTGGCGCCAGGGCCGCTGCTATCCCGGAGAAGCTGCTCGAGATGCACAGCGACTATCGTGCGATTCCGCTCGACGTGCAGATCGATTCGATGGGCTGGCACGGCAACGCTATACTGGTCCGCAAATCCGCCAGGGTGGTGGCCCATGACATCATGCATATCCCCTGCCTCGAACCGCGCGGCGCGATCATGGCCCATTGCGAATGGGAGGGCAAAGAACTGGCGATTTTCGGCATGCATCTTGACCTCTCCGGCCTGTGGCGCCGACGACAGGCGGCTGCGATCATCAAGCTCGCGCAGGAAAAGCAACGCGAAGTACCGGTCGTGCTGATGGGCGATCTCAACGAATGGAGCGCCGCCAGCGGCTGCCTGAAGGATTTCGGCAAGGCCTTCGAAATGGTGGAATGCGGCCGGAGCTTTCATTCGCGCAGTCCGATCGCCACGCTCGACCGGATCATGCACTCCGATGGTATCCGGTCATCCGCCTCGGGCGTCCACGACAGCCCCGCGTCGCGCAAGGCGTCCGACCATCTGCCGGTCTGGGCAAAAATCGCGATCGGCTGAAGACCTTTGGCCTGTCACCTGACGGCACTACGTACCTATACCTATATTGCCCCCAACTTCCGACTGGTAGCGCCACTCCCACACAACGTGGAAGGACGTTATGGACAATTTACTGGTGAAGGCTGGCGGATGGCTGGCACTCGTGTTTCTTGCATTCTTGGCAATGGTACTGGCGGTCGACGGCGGTTTTGCCGTGCATATGGCTATCATAATGATTGCCTGTCTGATCGCCCTGTGGGTGACAATCAGCAAGGCTGACTATGCCGCCATCGGTCGCGGGATATTAAAGGCTCCTGCCGATCCCGGGAAATATGACGACGATCCGATCCGATGGGGTGTGATCGCCACGCTTTTCTGGGGCATGGCGGGTTTCTTTGTCGGGCTCTATATCGCCCTGCAGCTGGCTTTTCCGGTGCTCAATCTGGGTCTGGAATATACGACATTCGGACGTCTCAGGCCGCTCCACACTTCTGCGGTTATTTTTGCTTTCGGAGGCAATGCGCTGATCGCGACGAGTTTCTATATCGTCCAGCGCACTTGCAGGGCGAGGCTGGCCTTCCCCGGTCTCGCCCGCTTTGTTTTCTGGGGTTACCAGCTGTTCATCGTGCTGGCCGCCACCGGCTATCTGATGGGCGTCACCCAGTCGAAGGAATATGCCGAGCCGGAATGGTATATAGATATCTGGCTCACAATCGTCTGGGTCAGCTATGCGGTCGTCTATATCGGCACGATCGTCAAACGGTCGGAACCGCATATCTATGTCGCCAACTGGTTCTTCCTCAGCTTCATCCTGACCGTCGCCATGCTGCACCTGGTCAATGGCCTCGCCATGCCGGTCAGCCTGCTCGGCGCAAAAAGCTACAGCGCCTTTGCCGGCGTGCAGGATGCGCTGACCCAATGGTGGTACGGCCATAATGCGGTCGGATTTTTCCTGACCGCCGGCTTCCTCGGCATGATGTATTATTTCGTGCCGAAACAGGCGGAACGGCCGGTTTACAGCTATCGCCTGTCGATCATCCACTTCTGGTCGCTGATCTTCCTCTATATCTGGGCCGGTCCGCACCATCTTCACTATACCGCCCTGCCCGACTGGGCGCAGACGCTCGGCATGGTCTTTTCCATCGTCTTGTGGATGCCTAGCTGGGGCGGCATGATCAACGGCCTGATGACGCTGAACGGCGCTTGGGACAAGATCCGCACCGATCCGATCATCCGGATGATGGTGCTGGCGCTCGCCTTTTACGGCATGAGCACCTTTGAAGGCCCGATGATGTCGATCAAGTCGGTCAACAGCCTGTCGCACTATACCGACTGGACCGTCGGCCACGTCCACAGCGGCGCGTTGGGCTGGAACGGCATGATCACCTTTGCCGCGCTCTACTATATGGTGCCGCGTCTCTGGGGCCGCCAGCGGCTCTACAGCCTGCGCATGGTCAACTGGCATTTCTGGTTCGCCACCATCGGGATCGTTCTCTACGCCGCCGCAATGTGGGTTGCCGGCATCATGCAGGGCCTGATGTGGCGCGAATATGGTGACGACGGCTATCTCGTCTATGCCTTCAGCGAAGTCGTCTCGGCCATGTTCCCGATGTATGTCATCCGGGCCGCTGGCGGACTGCTCTATCTCGCTGGTGCAGCGGTGATGGTCTATAATGTCTGGATGACGATTGCCGGCAAAATCCGCGAGGAAAAATCAATGACCGAGACACCCCATGACCCAGAGGCAGACAAGCCTTTGGTTGCGGTTCCGGCAGAGTGAGGGAGACAGGAAAATGACCACACTCACGCAAAAGCACAAGAAGATCGAGCGCAACGTCACTCTGCTCGCCGTACTAGCACTGGTCACGGTGATGATCGGCGGCATCGTGGAAATCGCTCCTCTTTTCTGGATCGACAATACGGTAGAGGAAGTCGAGGGAGTCCGTCCCTATACCCCGCTCGAACTGGCTGGCCGCAACATCTATGTCCGCGAAGGCTGTTATTCCTGCCACAGTCAGATGATCCGGCCGTTCCGCGACGAAGTGGAACGCTACGGCCATTATTCGCTGGCCGCGGAGTCGATGTACGATCATCCGTTCCAATGGGGTTCCAAGCGCACCGGCCCGGACCTGGCCCGTGTCGGCGGTCGCTATTCGGATGAATGGCATGTCCAGCATCTGACCGATCCCCGCGCGGTGGTACCGGAATCGAACATGCCTCCTTATGCGTTTCTTGCCGCCAAGGACCTCCAGTCCGGCGATATGAGCACCCATTTGCGCGCTCTGACCCGGGTTGGCGTTCCCTATTCCGAGGACGCAATCGCCAAGGCCAATGAGGATCTGCTGACCCAGGTAGACCCGTTTGCCAATTCGACCGAGCTGGAGCAGCGCTACCCCAAGGTGCATATCCGCGACTTTGATGGCAACCCGGATCGCCTGACCGAAATGGACGCGCTGATTGCC